>Ga0082212_10001630_pt1 | contig 33003 bp, 25 predicted proteins | sample TergutNt197P3_FD_71548 | JGI IMG/M metagenome (GOLD analysis project Ga0082212, IMG submission 71548) | Neocapritermes taracua P3 segment gut microbial communities from Petit-Saut dam, French Guiana - Nt197 P3 | ecosystem: Host-associated > Arthropoda: Insects > Digestive system > Gut ... | reverse complement strand
CGGTCGTAATATTCAATACGGTTGCGCTTTAGAAAATAGGAAATATATAGCGCCGGTGTTGAAATCACGCCTTTTGCCATGAGGTACAGTATAATGAGAAGCCTGCCGATCCTGCCGTTTCCATCCAAAAAAGGATGTATGGTTTCAAACTGATAATGAATTAATGCAACGCACACTAATACATCCAAAGAGCCTAAATATTCGTCATGATTCATGAACCATTCAAGGCGTGACATCGCCTCATTCATGTAGTCCGGCGATGGCGGAATATAACGAGCTGTCCTGAGAGTGCTGCCTGAGCCCCCGATCCAATTCTGCGACAGCCTGAATTCACCCGGTGTTTTTTCCTGTCCCCGAGCATTTTCCATCAGTATGGCATGAGTTTCTTTGATAAGCCGATTGCATAGGGGTAGTTCATTCATTCGTCCTATTGCATACTCTGTCGCTTTGATGTAGCTAATTACTTCTGCGACATTTTGGTTTGCGTTTTCGTTGATTAGTGGATCAAGAATGTCTTCAAGCGTTGCTTGAGTTCCTTCGATCTGTGATGACATCAATGCTTCTTTACGCACATACATGGTGATAAACAGGTTGACATTAGGAATCCTCGATGAAAGTCCTTCCAGTAACGCAAGGCTTTTGTGCGCCGTTATTAAAAGCTCACGCATTTGATTGTCAAGCTCTACCGGCGGCGATGGTGGCAAAGGCGACGGAGCAAATGACTCATATTCCATTTCGCCTGACAGATTCTTATTCCATGTACCTGATCTGCCCATAATCTATCAGATTCCCCTTGTATAAATTGAAATAACAACACCAATCATAGCTGAGTTATTTCAATTTGTCAATGATTATTGAAACAATCATACTGAAAAATGCTTGCAATTTACACTTAACATTCGCCTTGCTTTTTCGTTGCATGTTATAAAATGCTGAAACACGGGTAAAAACATACGGTTTCAGCATTATATATTTTCTGTGACAAGATATTGTTGGCTGAGATGATTGAACTACGCTGTTATTCGGTCGCTCGTAAGTATTCAAGTGCAAAGATAATTGCGTTCACAAAGGGTGTAAGCCGTCCATCTTTATCAGCAACTTTGTACATTTCTATTTCTCTGTCCAAATTGTCATAAATAGACTTATCGCCGAACAAAACCGAGTCAATGACTGCCCTTCGCGCATTTCTTAGTTCATATGAATCGATGAAGAGTCTTGATATTGTTTCCGCAGCTCCCCTGTCATCACGATTTGCTCCCATAATTTTTCCATCAAGAGAGTATGAAAGACGGCTTTCACAGCCTTCATCCAAAGGTGAAATGAATAAGTCTTCATCATACCATTCGTGTTTATTATGGCCGCATGTAAATCCATAGTCATCATAGCCGTTGCACGAGGCAAGAAGATTTGTGTAACTGAATCTTAAATTTCGATATTTACTATTGGATTTGGGTTTGACATGCTCGATATGAGAGTTTTCTCTGCTAACCGATGCACAACAGTAGCAGCACAATCCTTTTTGTTCAGCTATCAATGAATCAATCAACTCTCTTTTTACACCCTGATTTTTACTGAGCGCATCAAATTTTTCCCTGTGGTTTTCTCGTTTCCATTTTTCAAAAGACTCAGGGGGGTGCTCTTTGCAAATAAAAATCATTGCCTTAGCCCCCTGCTAATTAAAAATCTAAGCTTGAGAACATCTCCGTTCCTGCTGCTCGTCATTTGTTCTAGGTCTGCTGCCAAGCTCTCGGCTATGGTATATTCACCGTCTTTTATCAACTCATATGCTTTATCTATTAAACCACGGGTTTCTGTGTTGATTGACGATGTATGCATGTTGTTCTCCAGTATACTGTTTACATCCCATCCGCGAAGCGTCTGCATTTTTTTCATTATCAATTGTGAGTTGATATTACTCAGTTCATATATCTGCATATCATCCGGGATATCTCCTAAAACCTGTGGCGAATGTGTGGTAATCAAAAACTGTATGTTTGGAAACACCTTGCGCAGCGACCTGATTGACCGTCTCTGCCATGTTGGGTGAAGATGCAGTTCGATTTCATCGATAAGCACAACGCCTGCGCTACTCAAAGGTTCCTCGGCTGCCGGGTTCGCCATTGCTGCTCTCCTCGCTAAGTCGCCAACCAGTGCCAACAAGCACTTTTCGCCATCGGAGAGTTGCCTGACGTCAAAGAGCACGCCATTTTTGCAGACCTTCATACTCAGAGGGTTTCTCTTAACGCATATTTCCGAAAACTCAGGTATCATTTTCAGTGTAGCATCGCGGACTGCTTGCAATTGCGTGTCCCTATACTGTTGGTTCTCATTTGATCGGATTTCGTTTTCATAGTCTTCGCGATTTCTGAACCATTCAAAAAACGTTCGAAAATCAACAGTACTCTGAATTGCGTTTTCATATGCATAGACTGGATCAAAAACATGTGTTTTCCTTATCCTTAACGGAACGTCTGCCACTAATCGGTTTACTCCATAATTGACAAATATTGGCATATTAACTGGTGTAGATTGTATATGCACGGGAGTTTCCGCGTACATTGACTCATATGTTTGGATGAACTCACTTGCAAAAGACTCCAAATCACGCGCCCGGATGTCTGATCGTTTGTTCAGCTTCTTTTCAAATCTTCTCCCGAATGTGAATGTTTCTCTATTCAACCACAGCTCGGCAACTATCTCACATTGTGACGTGCCAATTTGCACATCAGTACTCTCGATATTTATTTGCTGTTTGAAGCGGTTTTGAACTATTCGATTTATCAGTCTCGAATAAACAACGTTTACAGCATTCAAAATGGATGACTTTCCGCTTCCGTTAATGCCATAGAAAACGGTGGACCCGCCGAGGATGTCGATATCCGCTTCAGAAATACCCCGGTAATTCTTTAAAATCAGCCTGTGAATCCTCATACCAAACCACCTTCTACCTCTCGTCGATGTACTTCTTGACGAATGTGGCGCAAAAGCCTATTACGAAGCCGACGAAAGTCAGCCCTATCAGGATCATCAGCATGCGCGTCATGCTCACCCCGCCTGCTTGCGCCGGCTGGTCCTCCGCCTCAACTACCAGCGCGTTCGAGTAGATTATGGAAGTCTCGGCGGCGCGCTCCTGCATCTGCCCGTAGTAGTCATAGATCACGCTGCGCAGGTTTGCCTGGTTCCTGCCCAGGTCGCTTATGAATCCCACAAGCGCGGCTTCGGCGGCGCGGCTGTTGCTGCGAACGTCCTGCTCACCGAGCTGCAGGACTTCATAGTAAAAAACCATTTGGTCGATTTGCCTCTGCAAGTCGGCTGCTGCCTGCGCATGCTCCTTCGCAGCCATAAGGATCGAGACAGCTTCCCCGACTACTACCCCCTGGGCCTCGGTCTGCTGGAAAGAATACAAAAGCTCGCTGTGCGACTGCGCAAGCTCAAGGTTATACTGGCGGTTGCGCTCCATCGCCGCAATGCGGAACGGAGCCTCAGCGATGAACTGGTCGACATTGCGGATGTAGATATTGCTCAAAAGCTTGTCATCCCACGAGGCGACGTCTCCCAGATAAATATCCCTGAGTTCCTTTGCGTAATCGTTGAAATTCTTGCCCTCCGGGGTTTTATAGTTCGGGTCGGACTCGTATAAGACGGTGAGTATTTTCTCAAGCTCCTTGTACCTCGCGCTGAGCGCTGCAAAGTTGATGTCGAACCTGAGCGGGTCCCAAAGGATCTCTGCGCTGGCTTCATCCCACGTTTTGTACTGCTGCCCGTACAGCGTCCCGATGCTGACGTCTGTGTAATACTTCTCTGTCAGGTAGCTCTTGTACTCTTCGCAAAGCGCAAGCAAAAAGGCCTTCATCTGCCCGACGTCGCTGAAGATATTGTAGTCGATAGGCATGGTCAGGACGAATACATTGCTCACCGCTTCGTCCTCGAGCTTCTGGTTGTCGATCTTTACCTGGCCGATGAGGTCGCCGACAGTGACGCCGCCGTGTTCGATCTCCGCAAGCGCGTTCTCCCAAATGTCGAGGTCCTCATAAAAGAACCTCTTGTCAAACTCCGCGCCGTTTGGCAGCAGCGCGCCCGCAGCCCCCGCCGCGCCTGAGTAATTCAGCTTGAGCGTGACTGCCACGTCGCCCTGCACGGAAGGCGTCGCAGGCGGGGACACGTAAGTATTCATTACATAGTACCCGCCGGCAGCTACAATGCCTAAAAACAGGCCGATGAAGCACCATATCAGGAAAACTTTCCTCGCCTCATAAATCGTCAGCACGAGGGTCCTCATAGAAAAGTCGCCGTCAGGCTGCTCGGGGGGCATTTTTAAGTTAAGGTTTATCTCAGAGTTGCTCTGCTCATTTTCAAACATTGCTACGACCATGCCTTTCTGCTAGAATAAGTAGAATCTATTTTTACCACAAATTAAAGATATTGTAAAGGATGGCAATAAATGCGAAAGATACTCAGCGCCGCGATAGCCGTGTTGTTAATATTTACACTTATCGCGCCCCCGGCTGCTGCGGGCGGAACAGACCTCGACGCGGTGATCGGTCAAATCGCCGGTTACGTACTCCGCACTGTCCGCGCCCCGAACATCGGGTCCGCGGGCGGCGAATGGGCGATTATTGGCCTCGCTCGCAGCAACTGCGACGTTCCGGACTCATACTATGAAAGCTACTACAGGCAAGTCGAAAAATACGTCGCAGACGCGGGCGGCGCGCTTAGCGCGGTGCGTTACACAGAATACTCGCGCATCATTCTCAGCTTGACGGCTGCAGGATATGACCCGCGGAGCGTGGCGGGCTACGACCTTACAGCGCCCCTCGAAGACTTGGATAGCGTGGTGAAGCAGGGCGTAAACAGCCTGACCTATGCGCTCCTCGCCCTCGACAGCAACGACTACCCCAGCGCAATGCGGGAGACGTTCATTGCGGAGATACTGCGCCGCCAGCTCAGCAACGGGGGCTGGAACCTGGCAGGAGGCATTTCGGACAGTACAAAGAACCAGGCCGCAGACCCCGACGTCACCGGCATGGTCCTTCAGGCGCTCGCTAAATACCAGCACCTCCCCGAAATCCGCTCTGCAACGGAAAACGCCATCGAAAGGCTCTCGGTGATGCAGAAGGAAAGCGGCGGCTACATCGGCTGGGAGGAAGAGAACATAGAGAGCGCTGCGCAAGTGCTTGTAGCCTTGTGCGAGCTCGGCATTCCGTTTGACGACCCGCGTTTCGTGAAGAACGGAAACACGCTCGTCGACAATATTCTCACCTACATGAACCCCGACTACAGCTTCAACCATACGCCGGACGGTAAAGCTCCTAATCAAATGTCGGCTGAACAAGCACTCTACAGCTTCGTCGCCGTGCAGCGCGCAGCGGGCGGAAAAAACAGCCTCTACCGTATGGCGGACGCTGTGCAGCGCGAAAACATCCCCGCTGACGGAGGCGACGCCAACGGGAGCGACGCCGCTGCAAAAGCAGGCCTGCCGGGCAAAGACCCCAATGTGAACGCAATGCCTGTAGTATCCGTAAATAAAACATTCGAAGATATACAGGGGCATGCGAGCCAGGCAGCCATAGAGGCGCTCGCGGCGCGCGGGATAATCAGCGGCAGAAGCGACGTAGAGTTCGCGCCGGACGACACCATGATGCGCGCTGAGTTCGCCGCCATAGTGACGCGCGGCCTCGGCCTGATGAGCAGCGCGGCGCCTGCGGGCGGCGCCCGCTTCGCGGACGTCACAGCAGGCGCCTGGTACTTCGAATACGTGAACACTGCCGCCTCATTCGGCATCGTTAAGGGCGTGTCGGAAACATTGTTTGACCCCGGCAGCACGATCACGAGGCAGGAGGCCGCTGTCATGGTGGCCCGCGCCGCCGCGCTATGCGGGCTGGACACAGAGCGGGAACCTGTGGAAATACGCGACGCCCTCTCGCAATTCGGCGACTACCGGACAGTCGCGGACTGGGCGCAAAGTTCGCTCGCTTTCTGCTACAGCACCGGCATCCTCGACGACTCCATGCTCGATATTTCTCCAACCACCGCGATACTGCGCTGCGAAATAGCAGAAATGTTATACCGACTGCTCACACAAGCCAAGCTGTTATAATAGCAAGGCGAGACCATTTTGCAGCTGCACAGAGGGCATTTTTGCGAATGCCCTTCGCAATTAATACTATTTCCGCTGGAACACTTTCACTAGTTCGACGATCGGGATCACTGAAATCGAAAGCCCCAGCGATACGGCAAGCTCGCGGGCGGACAGCGCCTCAAGCGAAAACAGCCGCGCGAGCGCCGGCACATAGATCACAACAAGCGTCAGCACAAGCGACGCCGCCATAGCGCCCCACAGCAGCAAATTCACCGTTTCCAACTTGAAAATGCTCTGCCTCTGCGAACGCATATTGTACGCATGGAAAATCTCGCACATGGAAATCGTCAGGAATGCTGACGTCATAGCCGCCTCGTGCCCATTCCAAATATCGACTATCAAATACGCTGCAAGCGTCAGCAGCGCGATTAGAACACCCTGATACAGCACATCGACTCCCACACCGCCGAAAAAAACACTCTCGCCCTGCCCTCTCGGCGGGCGTTTCATTATCCCCGGCTCCGCATGCTCCACACCGAGCGCAATTGCCGGCAAGCTGTCCGTGATAAGATTGATGAACAGCAGATGCACCGGCTTGAACAGCACGAATCCGAGCAGTGTGGCTATGAATATCGAGACCACCTCGCTGAGGTTGGAGCTGAGCAGGAACTGGATCGTCTTTCTGATATTATCGTATATCCTGCGCCCTTCCCCCACCGCGGCAACAATTGTGGCAAAATTATCGTCCGCAAGCACCATGTCGGCCACATTAATGGTCACATCGGTGCCTGTTATCCCCATCCCAACGCCGATATCGCCGGACTTGATCGCGGGCGCATCGTTCACCCCGTCGCCTGTCATGGCGGTAATGCAGCCCTTTTGCTTCCACATATTTACAATGCGCACCTTATGCTCCGGCTGCACCCGGGCATAGACGAAAGTGTTCGCTATGCGCGCCTCGAACTCCTCGTCGCTCAGACTGTCCAGCTCATGCCCGGTGATCGCCTGTTCGGAACTAGTGACGATGCCAAGGTCCCTTGCGATGGCTTCTGCAGTATCCTTGTGGTCACCCGTGATCATTACCACCTTGATGCCGGAGCTTTTGCACTCGTCCACCGCGGCTTTTACTTCGGGCCGCACAGGGTCAATCATTGCCGCGAGCCCGATGAACGTCAGTCCGTTCTCTATTTTCCCGGGAGAGCAATCGGCGGGCAGCGCATCCGTTTCCCTGTACGCGCAGGCAAGGACGCGCAATGCGCGGTCTGCGTACCCGCTGTTCATGCCGCTAATGCGTTCCAGCACAGCGGGGGTCATTTCCACAATCTGCCCGTCTATGAGCGCATTCGAGCATACAAGCAGGATCTCGTCAGGCGCGCCCTTTGTGTATTGGGTGAACCCTTTTTCTGTTTGATGTATGGTGGACATCATTTTGCGAATGCTGTCAAAAGGAGCCTCAGCCATGCGCGGGTACTGCTCCTCAAGGGCGTTTTTATCAAGCCCTTCCTCCCGGGCGAACGCGACAAGCGCGTTTTCTGTGGGGTCGCCCACAATGCCGCCGTCCGGCGAGAGCTGGGAGTCGCAGCACAGCGCCATCGCCCGCGCTAAAAGCTTTGCCTCGCCGAATGTTTCTTTCACGGTCATTTTGTTTTGGGTCAGCGTTCCCGTCTTGTCTGAGCAGATCACTTGTGCGCAGCCCAGCGTCTCCACAGCAGTCAGCCTGCGGATGATAGCGTTGCGGCTTGCCATTTTCGTAACGCCGATAGAAAGCACGATAGTCACGACTGCAGCCAGCCCCTCCGGTATCGCGGCCACCGCAAGCGAAATCGCAAGCATGAAGCTGTCCAGAACGACCTGCGCGCCCCATTCGCCGGCAGTTATCAAGCGCACTAAGAATATTACAACGCATATTCCGAGAACAAGGATGCTCAGCGTCTTGCTCAGTTGCGACAGCCGTTTTTGCAGAGGGGTCTCCCCTTCCTGCGTGGATTGGATCATCCCGGCGATCTTGCCCATTTCGGTATCCATGCCGGTGGCTGTGACGACCCCCTCTCCGCGCCCGTAAGACACGCCCGACCCCATGTAAGCCATATTTTTACGGTCGCCCAGAGGGATTCTGCCGCCCTCATCGCCTTCCAGCGCGGAAGCGGCCTTGTCAACCGGAACAGACTCCCCCGTCAGCGCCGCTTCCTCTATACGCAGGCTCGCGCTGTGGATAAGGCGCATATCGGCCGGCACAGCGTCACCCGCCTCCATGAGCACAATATCGCCGGCAACGAGCATCGAGGACGGGACCTGCAAAACGACGCCGCCCCTGCGCACCTTTGCGGTCGCAGCGCTCATCTCCTGCAGGGCGTCTATGGCCTTCTCAGCCTTGCTTTCCTGGACGACCCCCAGGATGCTGTTGAGCACCACGACGGCGAGGATGATCGCGGCTTCGGTGAACCTGTTCAGGCCGCTCCCGTCCGTAAAAGCAATCGCGACCGAAACCGCCGCCGCCGCCAAAAGCACCAGCACCATCGGGTTGACGAGCTGCTCCGCAAATCGCTTCGCAGCCCCCTTCTTCTTAGCCTTGGCCAGCTCATTCCTGCCATACTGCGCAAGGCGCTTTTCAGCCTCCTCAGCCGACAGTCCGGCTTCGCCCGACCCAAGCTCTCTTAGCGCCTCATCCGCGCTGCTTAAATAGTAGTTCATCTGCACCACCTATATAATCGAGCGTAGAATAGCATAGTTCCTGTAATATCACAAGTTATTGTTCAGAGAATTCCGCAATCTCATACAAACCAATGTAAGTGCAGTAGTATGCATTAACCGCAATAGTAGTTTACAGTTTGTTAAACATTGAAACCTTGCTGAAACCAGTAAAAAAATGTATACTCAAACGGAAAATGCTTTGATGTCCTCAACCCATTCTTTCCGGAGGAAAAACGATATGCAAAAAAAAGCCCTCATCGTCGAAGACGACAGTAACATCGCTGAACTACTGCGCCTGTATCTTGAAAAAGACGGCTTCGCCTGCACCATCGCCGAAAACGGCGCCGCCGGCATCGCAGAGTTTGAACGCACCAAACCCGACCTCGTATTACTGGACATAATGCTGCCCGTGCTCGACGGATGGGGCGTCTGCAAAGAAATACGCGCAGTATCGAGCGCGCCCATAATAATGCTCACGGCAAAAGGCGAAACCTTCGACAAAGTCGCGGGCCTCGAAATGGGAGCTGACGACTACCTCGTCAAACCGTTTGAAATCGGCGAGCTGATAGCCCGGGTCCACGCCGTCATGCGCCGCACCGACACAACCGACAGCCCGGAAGGCAGAAGGCTCGTATACGACAACCTCGTGATCGATATGGATTCATTCGAGCTGCAAGTGTCAGGGAAAAAAGTGGAAGCGCCCCCAAAAGAAATGGAGCTGCTGTTCCATCTGGCGTCCTCTCCGAACAGAGTTTACACGCGCAACCAACTGCTTGACGAGGTGTGGGGGTTCGATTACTTCGGTGATTCGCGCACAGTAGACGTCCACATTAAAAGGCTGCGCGAGAAACTAGAGAACGTCAGCGATAAATGGTCGCTCAAAACCGTGTGGGGCGTAGGCTATAAATTTGAACTGCAGAGCTGAAAATGAGACAAAGACAAAGTATTTATTTTCGCAACTTCCTCGCTATGGCGCTAATAGTCCTTACCAGTTTTACAGTCCTGGGGGGCCTTTCGACCGCATGGAGCTACAGGCTCTCAAACGGAGAAAGACGATCGGCCATGTCCTCCACACTGCAAGAGACTGCGCGCTATATCACGATGCAGTACATCGACTACGGCGTCGACGCGGGTGACCTTAGGCTGAGCATGTGGCTGACATTCGTTTCAAGGGTGTCAGGGTTCGACCTTATCGTCACCGACACAGACGGCGTCGTGAACGCGTGTTCAGACAGGGATTTGAAGTATTTGGGCAAAACCGTTCCGGGCTCGGCGCTGGTTTCCGCTGCGGAAGACGCGAACTCCATAGCCATGTCGTCGCTTGGGCAGCTATACTCCGAGCGGAGGCAGCTCACAGCAGCCCCGCTCTCCGTGCGCGTCAACGGAGAAACGCTCACATTCGGTTATCTTTTCGTGTCAAGCGACTTGGAGGCATTCCGGCAGGCGTGGCGGCAGTTTTCAGGCATGTTCGTCCTCATTGCGATAAACGTCATGGCGCTGACATTCGTTATCTCATTTTTAACCACAAAAAAACTTGCCGAGCCGCTCAACGAAATGGCGGGAGCCGCGCGCCGGTTCGCGCACGGTGATTTTACGACGCGTGTCGAGGATACGGGCAGGTATGACGAAATCGGGCAGCTCACGCAGGCCTTCAATGCCATGGCGGATTCTCTCGAGAGCTCAGAAACCCTCAGGCGCGAATTCATAGCAAACATCTCCCATGAGCTGAAAACGCCCATGACCGTTATAGCAGGTTTCGCCGACGGCATCCTCGACGGCACGATTGCGCCCGAAAACGAAGCCCGCTACCTTAATACAATATCCTCCGAAACGAGGCGCTTGTCCAGGCTTGTAGCCAGCATGCTGGATATGACTAAGCTGCAGTCCGCAGACGGCAGTGAAATCCTAAAAAACACATTCGACGTCTCCGAAGTCATCAGGCTGGCGCTGCTGGGCCTTGGCAGCAATATCGACCGGAAGCAGCTTGAAATTGCAGCCGCTCTGCCGGAAGAGCCTGTCATCACGCGAGGCGACAAGGATTCTATCATGCAGGTGGTCTACAACCTTTTCGACAATGCGATAAAATTCTCACCCCCCGGCGGAGCGATAAACCTGGAACTGTGGAAGCAGGGCGGGCGGGCATACGTCTCTGTCGAGAACACCGGCGAGATGATTCCCGAGGACGAGCTGCCGCATATTTTCGACAGGTTCCACAAAACCGACAAGTCGCGCAGCGCCGACCGCGACGGGGTGGGCCTCGGGCTGTATATCGTCAAGACGATCCTCGACAAGCATAACGAAGATGTGTTCGTAACTAGTGCAGGCGGAACGACGAAATTCGTCTTCACTTTGAGCGTCCACTGAAGCGTTCACTGAAGCGTTCATGTTAAGCCCGACTTTAAGTAACCGCTGAAGAATAAACCGCTGAAACCGCTGAAGAATAAATTGACATTGCGTCTGTTCTTTATTAAGATACTAATTTAGTAGTTTTATATATATAATGTATTATGTGGAGGAAGATATGCTCAGCAATACTGAAAAAACAATGGATAAAATCACTGCTTTGTGCAAGGGCAGGGGGTTTGTGTTCGCAGGCAGCGAAATATACGGAGGGCTCGCAAACTCTTGGGATTACGGCCCGCTCGGAGTCGAACTCAAAAACAACATCAAACGCGCATGGTGGCGGAAGTTCGTTCAGGAAAACCCGCTCAACGTCGGGCTTGACAGCTCGCTCCTACTCAACCCCCGCGTGTGGGAAGCCTCGGGCCATGTGGTCAACTTCAACGACCCGCTCATTGACTGCAAATCCTGCAAAATGCGCCACCGCGCAGACAAGCTTGTCGAGGAATGGTGTCTGGAACAAGGGATAACGGACGTAAACCCCGCTGTAATGGACGACGACGCTCTGATGGCGTACATCCGCGGGCACGAAGTTCCCTGCCCGGAATGCGGCAAAACCGACTTTACAGATGTACGCAAGTTCAACATGATGTTCAAGACTTATCAGGGCGTAACAGAGGACAGCTCAACAGAGCTTTACCTGCGCCCGGAGACAGCCCAGGGCATTTTCATCAACTTTAAAAACGTGCAGCGCACGACCAGGCGCAAGATACCATTCGGCATTGCGCAGATAGGCAAGTCCTTCAGGAACGAGATAACCCCGGGCAACTTCATTTTCCGCACGCGCGAATTCGAGCAGATGGAAATGGAGTTTTTCTGCAAGCCCGGAACTGAGCTTGAGTGGTTCGACTTCTTACGCGCCTTCTGCCAAAACTGGCTGCTCTCGCTTGGGATACGCGAAGAGTCCATACGCGCGCGCGACCACGAAAAGGAAGAGCTTTCACACTACTCGAACGCGACGACCGACTTTGAGTTCCTTTTCCCGTTCGGCTGGGGCGAGCTTTGGGGCGTTGCCTCCCGCACGGACTTTGACCTCACCGCGCACCAGAATGCGTCCGGAGAGAGCATGGAGTACTTCGACCAGGAGAGCGGCGAAAAATTCATCCCCTATGTCGTGGAGCCGGCGCTCGGCGTCGAGCGAATGTCACTCGCGGTTCTGGTGGACGCTTACGACGAAGAGGTCGTGGACGCCGAGAAGAACGACGTGCGCACTGTCTTGCGGCTGCACCCTGCGCTGGCGCCCTTCAAGTGTGCTGTTTTACCCCTGTCTAAAAAGCTTACCCCTGCAGCGGAGGAGATATACGTCGCACTTCAGAAAAACTTCATGACCGACTTCGATGACAGCGGCTCGATAGGCAAGCGCTACAGGCGCCAGGATGAGATTGGCACGCCCTTTTGCGTGACCTATGATTTCGATTCGGAAAACGATAAGTGCGTCACCGTCCGCGACCGCGACTCCATGGATCAGGAACGCATCGCGATAGACAGCCTTGAGTCATATTTAGCAGAAAAAATTGTTTTCTAGGGAGGGATTACTGTGTCAATGGGTCGTTTAAGGGATTTTTTTAGCCAGCATCCGCGTATCGCTGTCGCTTACTCGGGCGGCGCGGATTCGTCGTATCTCCTATATGCGGCGAAAGCGGCGGGCTGCACAGTGCGGGCGTATTTTGTGAAGTCGCAGTTCCAGCCGCAGTTTGAACAGGACGACGCAGCGCGTCTGGCGCAGTCGATTGGGGTTCCGCTTACAGTCGCCGCGCTGGATGTCTTGAGCCTTCCCGCTGTTGTGAAAAACCCGGCGGACCGCTGCTATCATTGCAAAACAGCAATACTTACAAGATTATGGGAGCTCGCCCGGGCGGACGGTTTTTCCGTTTTATGCGACGGAACTAACGCGGATGATGACGAGTCTGACAGGGCAGGGGCGCGTGCCGTGCGCGAGCTGGGAGTAATGTCGCCGCTGCGCGAATGCGGGCTGGGTAAAAACACCATCAGACACGAGTCGCAGCAAGCAGGTCTTTTCACGCATGACAAGCCTTCATATGCCTGCCTTGCAACGCGTATACCTGCGGGAACCGCGATAACAGAACCGCTGCTCATAAAAATCGAACGAGCCGAAAACGCATTGTTCGATATGGGTTATACAGATTTCCGTATAAGGCTGGCTCCGCCCAACAGCGCGCTGATACAAATGCCGGCCTCGCAGTGGGATAAAGCGGCGTCATGCCGAAAGGAAATATTATCAACTCTGCAGCAGGACTTTGAATCGGCTATGCTGGATTTAGTGGAACGGTAACTTGACCCGCAAGCGAACTCGCTGTGTAGTTATAGAAAATTCTGGAGTTAAGGAAACAATATGGAACAAGAAAAAGTGCTAGCACTGCTCAACAGCGTGAAAAGCGGCGCAACTACGCCGGAAGAAGCGCTGTTGAAGCTGAAGACACAGCCGTTTGAGGACATGGGTTTTGCTAAAATCGACCATCACCGCGGCCTGCGCCACGGAGTCAGCGAAGTCATCTACGGCGAAGGCAAAACAGCGGAGCAGATAACGCGCATCGTCACCGCGATGGCCGGCAACGGTCAGAAGAACATAATGATAACGCGCCTCTCCCCTGAAAAGACAGTCGAAATAGAAAAGACCCACAAGGTCGATTACGACCCTGTCTCACGCATCGGCCTGTGCATGCGCGAACGCGCGGAAAACCCGCGCGGTATGATCGTCGTCGCGGCGGCGGGAACCAGCGACATGCCCGTGGCGGAGGAAGCTGCGCTCACCGCGGAAACCCTCGGTAATAAAGTCGAGCGCCTGTACGACGTTGGCGTCGCGGGCCTCCACAGGCTGCTCAACAATCTTGAAACGATAATGAGCGCAAGGGTTGTCGTAGCCGTCGCCGGAATGGAGGGCGCGCTCGCGACAGTTATAGGCGGGCTTGTGTCAAGCCCTGTGATAGCGGTGCCGACGAGTGTCGGTTACGGCGCGAGCTTCAGCGGCCTCGCCGCCCTTTTGACTATGCTCAATTCCTGCGCGGGCAACGTGAGCGTCGTGAACATAGACAACGGCTTCGGCGCAGGTTATATCGCAAGTTTGATCAATCATATAGGTGATTAGCAGAAAGGGTAGATACAGTGAGATTATATTTGGAATGTAATATGGGCGCGTCGGGCGATATGCTAATGGCCGCGCTTTATGAGTTGCTGCCGGATAAAAAGGCTTTCCGGGACAAGATGGAGAGCCTGGGGCTGCCCGACGTGACGCTGGACTATGCGCCATCGGAGAAGTGCGGTATCACAGGCACTCATATAACCGTTAAAGTAGGCGGGGATGAGGAAATAAGCGACGACGTCCGCGCTCACGAACATGAACACGCTCACGAACACGAACACGCTCATGAACACGAACATGCACATGAGCATGGCAGCAATCAGACTCATGCGCGCAGCCACAGCCATGAAAGCGAGCATGGGCACAGCCACGACTATAGTCACGCTCATGATCACAGCGGCGGCGCAGAACAAAGCCACAGCAAAGACGAATCGCAAGCTCATGCGCATACCCATAGCCACCGCGCTAAGCGATATGACTACAAAGGAATTCAAAACATCATCCGTGGGATCGGGCTCCCGGACAATGTGCTTGAAGACGCGCTCGGAGTGTACAAAATTCTGGGCGAGGCGGAGGCAGCTGTACACGGCGTTCCGCTCAGCAAGCTGCATCTGCATGAAGTGGGTGCGCTCGACGCCGTCGCGGATGTTGTAGGATGCTGCCTTATTATCAACATGCTCGGCATAAACGACATTGCCGCCTCTCCCGTCCACGTCGGGGCGGGTTCTGTGCGCTGCGAGCACGGCATACTGCCGGTTCCGGCGCCGGCTGCGGCAGAGATACTCAAAGGCATTCCGATCTACGGCGGGAGCATACAGGGCGAACTCTGCACGCCCACCGGCGCGGCGCTGCTAAAGCGGTTCGTCAAAAGCTTCGGGGCGATGCCGCCGATGGTGGTCAAAAAAATCGGCTGCGGGATGGGCGCAAAGGACTTTGACGCGGCTAATTGCCTGCGCGCATTCCTGTGCGAAGACGAAGTCTCCGCAGGCGGTAGCCGCGACAGCGTGTATGAATTATCCTGCAACCTCGACGATATGACCCCCGAAGCCATCGGCGCCGCGTTCGACATCCTCCTGGAAAGCGGAGCGCTGGATGTCTACACAACGCCCATTATGATGAAGAAGAACCGCCCCGCCGCGATATTATCATGCCTGTGCGAAGAGTCTGTGCGTGATAAGCTATCACGCTTGATGCTCGAACACACTTCGACTCTGGGCGTGAGGATAACTGTGTGCAGCCGGGATATACTGTCGCGCTCATTCGAGACAGTCTCGACCGAATACGGCGATATCCGCGTCAAGCGCGCGCACGGGTTCGGCACTATCAAGAATAAACCCGAATACGATGACGTGCTTGCAGCGGCAAGGCGGTGCAAAGTGCCCTTTAAGGTCGTATACGACGCTGCGCTGCAGGAATGATTTGACAAAATGTGATATAATGTATTGTTAGATATATGGCAGCTATTCAGAGGCAGGCCATATGTAATATTGAACAAAGGAGGGACCGGAATGGAACGAGAAACATTCTACATCACGACGCCGATCTATTACCCGTCCGGTAAACTGCATATCGGGCACACATATTGCACGGTTGCAGCGGACACAATGGCGAGATACAAACGAATGCGCGGGTATGACGTCATGTTCCTGACCGGGACCGACGAACACGGCCAAAAAATCGAAGAGCGCGCAAAAGACGCCGGCGTGACGCCGAAGCAGTTTGTCGACAATATTGTCATCGGAAAAGACGGGATACTCGACCTGTGGAAACTCATGAACATCTCGTACGACCGCTTTATCCGTACGACGGACGATTATCACGAGGCGTCCATCCAGCGCGTTTTTAGGGCATTGTACGAGCGGGGCGACATATATAAAGGCGCATACAAAGGCCAGTACTGCACCCCCTGCGAAAGCTTCTGGACCGAGAGCCAGCTCGACGGCGGCAAATGCCCCGACTGCGGGCGCGAAGTCACATATGCCGAGGAGGAAGCGTATTTCTTCCGCCAGTCAAAGTATGCGGACAGACTGACAGCGCTCCTGCCCGGCTTTCTGGAGCCGCAGTCCAGAGTCAACGAAATGATGAACAATTTCCTGAAGCCGGGGCTCGAGGATATCTGCGTGTCGCGCACTTCTTTCTCATGGGGAATTCCTGTCGACTTCGACCCCGGGCATGTGGTATATGTCTGGGTAGACGCGCTATTTAACTACATGACAGCAATGGGCCTGGAGAATAGCAAGTACGACGATTTGCGCTACTGGCCATGCGACGTGCATTTCGTCGGCAAGGAGATCGTCCGGCTGCACTCGCTGCTGTGGCCCGCGATGCTGATGGCGCTCGACCTGCCGCTGCCGAAAAAAGTATACGGGCATGGATGGCTCCTGCTGGAAGGCGATAAAATCGGCAAGTCCAGGGGTAACGTCATAGATCCCATCATCCTTGCCGGCCGCTACGGAGTGGACGCGCTGCGGTTTTTCCTGCTGCGCGAGTTCCCGTTCGGTTCCGATGGAAACTTCACAAACGAGCTCCTTATCGCGCGCATTAACTCCGACCTCGCAAACGACCTTGGAAACCTCGTTTCCCGGACAGTTTCGATGGTCGAAAAGTATTTCGGCAGCCATTTGCCCGAAAAGCATGAAGCAGGCTCTGAAGACAGTGAACTCATCGCTCAGGCCGGGGTGCTGTGCGGCGCATATGAAAAGCACATGGAGGCTTTTGCTTTCCAAAACGCGCTGATGGAGATATTCAAGGTGACGTCGCGCGCAAACAAGTACATTGACGAAACAGCGCCGTGGGTGCTTGCAAAAGACGAGAGCCGCAGTCCGAGGCTTGCGGGAGTCCTCTACAATCTGCTGGAAACTATCCGCATCTGCACAATACTGCTGCAGCCGGCAATGCCGGATTCATGCATAAACATCTTCAGCCAGCTATGCGTGCCGGATGCGCTTAGGACATATGACAGCGCCGCTTCTTTCGGCGGGTTGCCGAAAACCGCTGCAGTAGCAAAAGGCGACATAGTATTCCCGAGACTCGATATGGCAAAAGAGCTGGCGGAACTGGCTGAAGTGTAACTCCATACGGCTCTGCTGAAGACGTTTCAGTTCTCCATTCACAATTCTCAATTCGGCCCGCGCTGCGCCGGCCGCCGGGGAGGTCATACAGTGAAGGTAATAACATCGATGTTTTTAGGGCTTGTACAGGGGATAACGGAATTCTTCCCTGTATCAAGCTCAGGGCACCTGTCAATACTGCAAAACCTGTTCAACCTCGAATACTCGGAGGACAACAACCTGTTGTTTGAAGTCCTGCTCCACTTCGGAACGCTGATTTCGATATGCGCGGTCTACATGCCCGAGATCAAGGCGATGCTCTCCGACGGAGTCGACTTCCTGAGAAGAAGGGCGGACTCGGATTCCGACGAACCCATCGTACTCAGGCCCCCGGGAAGAGCGCTGCTTTTCGTGATAATCGGAACGATCCCAATGTTTGTCGCCGTCATATTCATGAAAAGCATCGCAAGGCTGTTCTCAAACACAGGGTTTATCGGCTTTGCGCTGATCATAACAGGATGCCTGCTGTTCATCTCAAACAAGTTTGTATCAAAAGGCTATAAAACCGACAAAACGATGACCATCAGCGACGCAATCTTTATTGGGCTGGCTCAGGCAGTCGCTATCATTCCCGGGCTGTCGCGCTCCGGCGCTACGATCGCTGTAGGCCTCTCGCGCGGGCTGACCGGCGCTTTTGCCGTCCGTTTTTCGATGCTGTTGTCTATCCCGGCGATTCTCGGGTCCATGGTCGTCACGCTCTATTCAGCTATCCGGGGAGGAGCAGACTTCTCCCAGTTCCCCGTGTACCTTGCAGGGTTCGTCATTGCGGCCATCGTCGGGTTCTTTGCGATCCAAATAATCCGCAGCCTGATGAATAAAGGGAGATTCAACACTTTTGCATATTATTGCTGGGGGATTGGCACATTGACGCTGATACTCTCAGTCGTACTTTAGTGAGGCGACTGCAGTGCCGCAAACAAATAAAACAAACGCTGCAAAGCCGTCCGCGCCAAAAGCGGGCGGCGCAGTAAATAAGACCGCCCGGCCGGCGCGAAGCCGCGGAAAAACTCCGCAAGGTAAGGCTCCGCGCCGGCGCGAGATTTCCGCAGCAGTCTGCTTTGTTCTCGGTGTGTTTTCTTTCATCGGGTACTGGAGCGCAGACGGCGTGTTCATAGGGTTTTTCAGCGGGTTGGCAAAGGGTTTGGTAGGCAGCGGCTTTTTCGCTGTATGCCCGGCCCTGCTTTGGTGTGCGGTCATACTGTGCTTCCATAGGGGCAGGCCCGTTAGATTCCGTGTCGTGTGTACATTGTTACTAACTGTCGCAATAGGCTCGCTTGCACATCTTTTTGCATGCAGGCTGGAATATGAAATATCGTTCGCCATGATTTCCAAACTGTGGCGCGACGGAAAGGCTCTGGAAGCGGGAGGCGCTGTCAGCGGGTCGCTGGCGGTGGTTTTTTCATGGCTTTTCGCGAAAGTCGGGGCTGCTGTCGTCTTCATCTGCCTTACTCTGTTCCTGCTGCTTTCTGCCCTGAACAAAACTATCGCAGGTTTCGTGGACGCATACAAAAACCGCGAGAGGCTCGAATATATTCCGGAGCCTGAGCCGGAACCGCAGGCGGAAACGGAGCACAGCCGCCGCGCGCCGGCGAAGCCAAAGCAGAAAAAGGTGATAGACATACCCCTTGACGACGAGAGCGAAACCGAAGACAAAGAGCCGGTATCCGAACCCGCTCTCCAAAAGGCGAAGGAAAACTTCTTCAAATCCGCCCCCCGTGTAAAGACTCCCGACCAGCTCATCGCAGAGTACAACCCGCCGCCTGAAGTGTCCGGGCCGGATCCTCAAGGAACGCAGGAGTTGCAGGATCTGCAAGCCGAAGACGAGACCGCATCTGAGGAGCCTCCTGAGGAAATAGAAGACATTCCCCTTGACATCCCCTTCATGGAGAACAAGCGCGCCAAGCCTGCGCAAGTTCAGGTAAAAGACGCGGGCAACGACGCCGCAGTCCGCAGTGATATCGATATCCCGCATGTCGATATCCCGCGTGAGGAGGTCGAGGTCACAAAGCCTCGCATGGACAAAGGAGACCCGAAGCCGGTCGTACCTGTCAGTGCTGATTCCGGGCAAGCATATGTTTTCCCGCCGCTTGAGCTGCTCTCTGTCGGCGCGCAGGGCGCCAGAGTAGACGGCAGCGATGAAGTCCGCGCAAACTCGGAGCGCCTCGAGTCCGCGTTCCGCAGCTTCGGCGTGAACGTCGGCATATCAAACGCAACGCGCGGCCCTGCTGTCACAAGATATGAAGCAGAGCTGGAGGCAGGAGTCAAGCTTAACAAGCTCACAAGCCTTGCAGACGACATCGCGCTTTCACTCGGGACTAGCGGCGTCCGCATCGCGGCGATGCCAAACAAGATTTCGACAGTCGGCATCGAGGTGCCGAACAAAAACATCAGCACCGTTTATCTTCGTGATATCATCGAATCGAAGGAGTTTGCGCGCGCCGAATCAAAGCTGACTTTCGCTATTGGAATGGACATCTCCGGCGAGGCGATCATCGGCAGCATATCGAAGCTTCCGCACATGCTTGTAGCCGGTACGACAGGTTCAGGGAAATCCGTCTGCCTCAACTCGATCATCTTGAGCATTCTGTATAAAGCCGCGCCTGACGAGGTGCGTTTCATAATGATCGACCCGAAAATGGTCGAGTTCAAAGTGTATAATGATATTCCGCATCTGCTCGTTCCGGTCGTGACGGACGTGAAAAAAGCGTCCGGCGCGCTGCAGTGGGCGGTTGTGGAAATGATGAAAAGATATAAGCTGTTTTCTGAGACGAATGCCCGCGACATCGAGGGGTACAACCAGCTTGCGGAGACGTCCGAAGACGAAGCGCGCGAAAAGCTGCCGCAGATCGTCGTCGTTATCGACGAGCTTGCCGATTTGATGATGATGGCTGCAAAGGAAGTCGAGGAGTCGATATGCCGCGTCGCGCAAATGGGCCGCGCTGCCGGCGTACATCTGATCATCGCGACGCAGAGCCCGCGCGCAGACGTTATCACCGGCTTGATGAAGGCCAATATTCCGTCGCGCATCGCACTGAAAGTTTCCAGCGCGCTCGAATCGCGCATAATCCTCGACGCGGGCGGAAACGCCGACAAGCTCGTGGGCAACGGCGACATGCTCTACGCTCCCATCGGCACGTCGAAGCCCCTGCGTGTGCAGGGCACATGGGTGACCGACAGGGAGCGCGAAAGCGTAGTCGAGTTCATCAAGCGCGATGGTGAATCAAAGTATTCGGAAGAAGTAATGGGGGAGATCGAGAAGGCCGCTTCGGAAAAACCATCAGGCGACAAGCCGAAAGAAGAGCCTGACGGCAGCGATTACGATGAACTGCTGCCGCAGGCCGTGGATGTAATTTTTGAGACTGGTCAGGCGTCCGTTTCGATGCTGCAGCGCCGCCTCAAGCTCGGATACTCGCGCGCAGCCAGAATCGTGGACCAGATGGAGCAGATGGGCGTTGTGGGTCAGTTCGAGGGTTCAAAGCCGCGCGCGCTGCTGATAACAAAGGAGCAGTGGCGTCAAATGCAATACGTAAGCGGCGTCGCCCCCGCAGACACCCTCTTCCCGGATCCAGTAGTTTCGGTGGCAGACGAGAATGAGACTTGGAACGAGTAGCGAGTGTTGGTAGCTGCTCAGAGGGCATTCGGAAAAATGATTTTTCCGAATGCCCTCTGAACAGTTACGTTAGTTGTTAGTTGCCAGCGAAGTAATAAGTAATCCTAAATCATCAGCAGAATGGGCAAAACCGTCCGCCGCCGCGAGCATCTGCTTGTTCCCGTAGCCGTACATTGCGGCAATTGCGGGGAGGCCGTTTGCATGCGCCGCTTCGATATCCCCGTGTGTGTCGCCGACGACGACTGCGGGGGTTTTTCCTTTTGCCAAGGCTCCCACGAGCTCCGCCTTTGAAGCATATGCTTCCGCGCTGCAATACCGCGATATCCATTCTGCGGCGCCCGTGCTTTCCAGCACAAGGTTTATATACATCACAGGGCTGTTCGAGCAAACGACAAGCTCGTGCCCGTCATGAGCAAGCTTTTTGAGCATATCCCGCACTCCGGGAAAAAGATCGCCGCACTCCGCAATAGCTTCGCGCATCAGCTCTACATAACGATTGGCAGCCCCGTCAGGCACATCGCCAATGAACGCATGCAGCAAAGAAGCCGCGCCTTTCGGCGCGGTTTCAAGCATCCGTTTCTCATCAGGCTCCGCAACGCCCGCCTCGTTCAGCAGCCGCTTTGCGGCGCGCAGCATTACGGGCTTTGCCTGAAAGAGAGTTCCGTCAAGGTCAAAAATGATCAGCATTTCCGCTCACTTCAGCAGGAAGCAAGCTGTGAAAGCGATTTTTTCCGGTCCATAGTTATATGCAAGGTTATTATCCGTGCATACCTTGCTTACGTACAGCCCGCAAGCCTCCATAGAAGCAGCCATCCTATCGGGGAACCGGCACGGAGCGTCCGGGTAGGAGCAAGCCTCGCATTTAGTGCAGCCGCCTGTTCCCATAGCAAAAACAGAAGCGCCCCCGTCTTCGAGCTTATCCCACATCCGGCTGAAACTCTTGCCCTGGCGCTTCGCCGCATCCTGGATACCCTCCCAGTCGTAGCTATCCTCCACGTCTCCGACAGTCTGCACAAGAATGCCTGAGTTAAAATCTTTGACCCGCTCTCGCATTTCATCCAGCGTTCCGCATGCCGGCGGACACGCCCATGACTTGTCGAATCTATTGCACTTATCCGCGGCGCACATATCTCGCACGTCCTGTAGAAACTCCAGCGTTGAAATCTCCAGCGGCGCCGAGTGCGTAAACCCGCACTCCGTCGCCAAAGCGGAGAGCATACCATAATCCTGCATATCGCGATCCTCCTATAACTCAGAATACGAATGCATTATATTCCCGCTCATGTTGATATTCAAGAAAAAACTTGATATACTACCCGCAAACAAAATGGGAGGTACGGTTATGACCCCGAAAGAAAACTATCTCATGATGCTCAGAGGAGAGATCCCGGATTTCATGCCCTCGTTCTACGAACCGCACGGCCAGCAATGCGAAGACGAGCTTCTGACTCCCCGCATCGCTCCAAACGGCCCTGTCGTGACAAGCCTTGGCGTCACATATGTAGGCAGCAAGGATCTGATGGACGGAGCTATGCCGGCGCCCAACCAAATAATCATCGACGATATTTCCAAGTGGAGGGAACAGCTTAAAATACGCGACGTGTCAGACCGCGACTGGGAAGCTTATTACAAGGACCAGAGCAAAGACTACGACCGCGTGAACAAAACAGTGGGCATAGGCGGGGGCGATTACTTCCTGACCCTCGTGAGCCTGATGGGCTTTGAAGGCGCGCTCCTCGCTATGCATGAAGACCCCGACGAAGTAATAGAGCTGCTGCAGTATATTTCCGACTTCTACATAACGGTTATGAAGAACCAGATACATTACCTCAAGCCCGACCTCTTCGGCCTAATGGACGATGACGCAGCCTACCGCGCGCCTTTCTTCTCACTTGATATGTACCGCAAAATATTCAAACCGTTCCATAAAAGGCACTGCGACATCGCCTTGGACGCGGGCATGATGATAACAAGGCACGACTGCGGTAAAAGCGAGCAGTTCGTCGACGACTGGCTTGAAATTGGCATAGTCGAATGGAACTCGGTGCAATGCACAAATGACTGCGTCGGCATAAAAAAGAAGTACGGCGGCCGGTTGGCGCTCGCAGGGTGCTGGGACTCGCTCAGTTGGATGGACAGGGAGTTTACCGAGCAAGAGGTAAAAGACGCGTTGGCGGAGTATGTAGACACGTTTGCTCCGGGCGGAAGGTTCACATTCTTTGCAATGCTGGGCGGCGCGATGGACGACCCTGCCGCAAATGCCAACCGCGAGTTAGTCAAAAACTTCTATTACGACTATGCCAAAGACTGGTACAAGACCCACGCATAATAAATGGTTAGGGCCAGCGTTTATCAGCGGCTGAGCACATTACGGGCAAACCCATGCAAGCAAAGATTGACAAGAATGGATTTTAAGAATGAAACTGGTTTCGTGGAACGTAAACGGGCTGAGAGCGTGCATCAAGAAAGGGTTTTCCGACTCATTCGCGCAAATCGGCGCCGATGTGTTTTGTCTCCAGGAGACAAAGATGGAAAAGTCTCAGTCTGAAATCAGCTTTGACGGTTATGAGGAGTTCTGGCTGAGCGCAGACAAAAAAGGGTATTCCGGCACGGTTGTGTTTACCAGAACCGTGCCGCTCGCCGTCTCGTATGGTATGGGTATAGAAGAGCACGACCATGAGGGGCGCATCATCACATTGGAATATGATGCTTTCTATCTTGTTAATGTGTATGTGCCAAACTCCCAGAGAGAGCTCCTGCGGCTTCCGTACAGGATGAAGTGGGAGGATGATTTTCGCAAATTTGCACTCGGGCTCGACGCCAAAAAACCGGTGCTTATCTGCGGCGACATGAACTGCGCCCATGAAGAGATCGACATTAAAAACGCTAAGTCGAATGTGCGTAACGCCGGGTTTACCCAGGAGGAGCGCGATAAAATGACGGAACTGCTGAGCGCGGGGTTCGTGGATTTTTACCGCCATTTTTACCCGGACAAGCATGACGCCTATACATGGTGGTCGTATATGCCGGGAGTGCGCGAGCGGAACGTCGGGTGGCGCATCGACTACTTCATCGGCTCAGACCGTATGTTGGATATGGTTTCCGGCGCCGGTATTTATCCCGAAATATACGGAAGCGACCATTGCCCCGTTTGGCTTGAGGTCAGCGTTTGACTAACGCGCCGTTGGCGCGTAGGAACTAGGAACTAGGAGCTAGGAGCTAGGATTATGTTCGTTAGGCATAGCTTGAAGAATCTGCTTCGCTCATGGCCAAAGTCGGTTCTCTTCTTTCTGCTGTTGTCAGCGCTCGGTGTGACGCTCTGCATTGGAGTTAGCCTGACGACAGCTATCATGAGCTTTTTGAAGGAATGCGACGAAAACTATACGACGATAGCAGTGCTTGAGTATATCGGCGTTGACTATCCGGACGAGAGCCGCTTTGACCCGGACATCGGCAAATGCCTTGCGGATTTTGATTTCAGCTCGCTTGCGGAACACAGGGACGTCTTGAACTGGGACGCAAATGCAGTCGCTTTAGGCTCCATCGCGGGAAAAACTTCCGCTTCCGTGGACCCGCTCTACAAGGACGCGTGCGTCGCGGTTATCTATATCCTTAGTTATAACGACAATGTCGGGGCATACCAGTTCTCGATCATTGAGGACTTTTTGCACCCGGGCGCAGAGTCGAAAGGCGGCTATCTTGAAACCAGCGAGCTGGAACTGCAGATAGGCCATTTATACCTGATCCATGGCAGGTATAAACTCGGATACTCAAGCGCCGGCAGGGCAAATACCATTATCAGCCCGGTCAGTATCGCATCAGCCGCAATGGAAGGCGTCGATTTTTCCAGCCAGAAAATGATTGTCGACGTCACAGCGGGCGGCGGCGACTTTGAAATCCCTGCGGACAGTATTCTGCGCCTGGTCGCAGATACTTACACAGCAGTCAACAATGCAGTGACTGTCCATGCTACTAACGACATGGATTCATTGCTGCCATTTCAGCAGTCGGACCTCTATGTCATCGAAGGCAGAAGTTTCACACAGGAAGAATGTGCCGGCGGCGCCAGGATATGCCTTCTGCCGCAGCGCTTGGCAGAGCTGCTTGAAGTGGGGGTTGGCGACAGTATAGGCCTGTCTCTCGCAGTGTGCGCAGACGTCGCGGCAAAGGAAAGCTACTGGGCGGGCGCCGGTTTTCAGTACGAGGACTCATACAACATTGTCGGCATACTCAGCCCGAACGACGACTACCGCGACACTGTGTTCATCCCGAAGTCGGACGGCGTCGACCTCTCCCCTAACCAGTATTCATACGCGCTGGGGCAGGTGCTGCTTAAAAATGACCGCGCAGACCATTTCCTGCTTGATATGCAGGAAATGCTCCCGCCGCGCGTGCGCGTGAATATCTACGATCAGGGCTACGCCGCGGCGGCAGCGCCTGTGCGCGACGTGCTGCGCATTGCCATGGTCATAACCGCTGTCTGCGCGCTCACAACGCTTGCCATACTTGCTCTGTTTGGTTTTTTGTTCGTATACAGGCAGCGTGGGATCGCTAAGACCATGCGCCGCAACGGCGCGTCCAATGGCGGTATCGTCACATACTTTTTATCGGGCTCAAGCTTTATTGCACTGATCAGCGCAGCTGCCGGCGCTATTGCCAGCTATAATCTTTCCGGCTACTTTATGGAACTTGTACGCAGGACTGTCGCCGGGTATGGAACGGACGACCTGCGCTACTCCAACGCTGCGTTGTCTATATCAAAAATCACGGAGTTCGCGCCAGATATTGTGCCCTCTGTGTTTGCGTTAACAATGCTGGCTTTATTTGTCGCCGCTGCGCTTGCTTGCAGTGCGTTCTCAATATTGAGCATACGTTCCATAAACGGCCGCCTGCGCAAGCGTGCGCCGAAAAAAACATCCCGCAGAGCGGGAACAGCTTCCCGCTCGCTGCGCGGGGGGCCTCTGAAGTACTCATGGCTGAGCGTATGCCGCGGCGCTTCCCGCTCATTTATCCCCATAGTACTCTGCGCGCTTGCAACAGCATTATTGCTGCAATTGACGAACGCGACGGAAGAATATGAGAAAAGCTACGCGCAGTTGGTGGATGATACCGACATCACCGGGTATATCACGAATTCGCGCGGTACGTGGCGCTACGGTTTACTTCTGGATGGGGTCGCGCTCAACGACTTCCACACCAGCGGTTTGTTATCTGAAATTTCGATCACAAAGACTGGTTCGCATTATCAGTATGGCATCGATCCGCCTGAAGTATGGACTTCGTTTACGATGGAAACCTGGGCCGACACCCTGGCAGCGGGCCCGGGCCTGATATGGACGAACGACCTTTCCGCTGCGCAGGAGTTTTTTAGCTGCACAGAACTGCCCGTTACTTTTATGGAGGGTTATGACGTCTCAATGTTTTCGCACATCCCTCCGGGCGAGGAGCCGTTCGAGGTGTCGATGAGACTGGAGGCTTTTTATGAGTGGGATGACCCAAGGGATCGCGGGCCTGCGCATGTGATCGTTTCCACCGCATTTCTCGAACAGAACGATCTCTCATTTGGAGACACGATAGAGTTATCAACGATATACGGAAAAGACTTTGACTGGAAGTCTGTGCAAATAGTGGGCAGCTTTATAAAACAGGGCAGCGCAGACAATATTTATGTTCCGCTCAGCAATTTCCATATCGAGGAGTATTCCGGTTATGGCTCTCCGGGCAGAATCTACATGACGCTTAAAGATACCCCATCGTCCTATGTATTCGATCCCGACCCTGACGCGGCTGTGCTCCAGCGCCTTTCATTCAGCAGTATAGAGTTTGTGATGCGGGGCGCTTCTGAGCTGGACGCCTTCAAGGAGTATCTGCATGAACGCGGTTACTCGGAAGTCAACAACACCCGCAAAATACGCACATACATAACGATCGAAGATAAAACATTTCTTGCGACAAACCGCGCAATGGCGCAGCGCTTGTGGTATATGCAAAAAATATTCCCCGCGCTTTATGTGCTGCTGATACTGCTCGCCGCGCTCATCCCGTTCATCCTTATCCAGATGCGCAAGCGGGAGACAGCCCTTATGCGCGCTCAGGGCGCGGCAAAGCATACGGCTTTTTTCAGCGTGTTCTTCGAGCAGGTCATGTTATGTCTGCCGGGCGTCATAATTGGCGGCGGGGTATGGCTGATTGTCTACGGCAACGCAACGCAGCTGGGCGTCAGGCTGGCGTCGCTTTTTGCGGCGTTCTGGCTCCTCGGAACAGGGTTTTCCGCGTTCACTCTGAACCGCGGCTCTGTGCGCACCGTATTAAAAGCAGAAGAGTAATCAGGGGTTAGGGGTCAGGGGTCAGGGGTTAGTGTCAAAGTTAAGATGGAAGAGATAAGAGTTAAGAAAAGCCATCGTCGGAAGGCGTGACAGTTGGTATTGTTTGGTGCAAATGTATTCTCTGCAGAGAATACTCGCGATGAGAAAGAGGAAGTATGTCGATTTTAGAGATTGATGATGTTCATTTCAGTTATGACAGCGGTGCAGCAAGCCGATCCGGAACAACGCGTCATTCCAATGGAGGGTCGAAACAAGTACTTCGCGGTGTGGACTGCGCCTTTGAGCGGGGGGTGTTTTACGCGCTCATCGGAAAATCAGGCAGCGGAAAGAGCACTCTGCTCAACCTGATCGCGGGGCTTGACCAGCCTGTGGAAGGCGAGCTGCGTTATGAAGGCACATCTACGACGAATATGAACCTGAACGAGTACCGCCGGAAAAGCGTAGCCGTCATATACCAGGATTTTTCCCTTTTCCCGCTTCTGACAGCGCTGGAAAACATCATATACCCTATGGAACTGTGCCGCGTGGAAAAATACAAAGCGCGCGATGACGCAATAAAACTGGCGGAAATGGTCTCCCTGCCGGAGACGCTCCTTGACCGTTACCCGGGCAAGATAAGCGGCGGTGAGCAGCAGCGAGTTGCGATCGCAAGGGCTCTTGCCATGGATCGCCGCCTGATTATCGCCGATGAGCCCACAGGAAACCTCGACAGCGAAAACAGCGCAAATATCATCGCGCTGCTCAAGCGCCTTGCGCATGAGCAGGACCGCTGCGTGATAGTCGCCACCCACGATATAAGCGTCATGAAAGTCGCGGATAAAGTTTACCACATGGTCGACGGCCGGCTGCAAGAAGCGGAGATAAGTTTGTGAGAATGCGCAAAAAACCGAATCTCAAAACTCGTTTGGAAAAATGCTCAAGTTTGTTGGTAACAGAGCCTGAGAATTATCGCGGTAGGTGGTTTACAGAATTCTCATCTCAAACAGAGTCTCTATTTGATTCCTTGACCCAGAGGGATTCGGAGTCAAACCAAATATTCCGTGAGCTGCATATTGAGCTCGGATGCGGAAAAGGGCAGTTCACGGTAGAAACAGCGCAAAATGACGCCGGCATATTTATTGCGGCCCTTGAAAAGTCGGCTGACGCGATGGTTATCGCTCTTGAACGCGCCGCTGCTCTGAATCTGCAGAACGTACGCTTCATAAACGCGCTCGCTGAAAACCTCGCGGATTATTTCGCTCCCTGCGAGGCCACGCGGATATACATAAACTTCTGCGACCCCTGGCCTTCTAACAGGCACGCAAAACGCCGGCTCACGAACCGGCGTTTTCTGGATACATACAAGCAGATTCTCCGCCCCGCCGGCGAAATACACTTGAAAACAGATAACACATCGCTCTTCGACTTTTCGCTTTGCGAGTTTAGTTGCTGCGGATTCGAGCCGATCGAGGTGACTTTCGACCTGCACAGAAATGGCCCTGCCGGAGTCATGACCGACTACGAACGCAAGTTCTTCAGCCAGGGTCTTCCTATTTGTAAAGCAATAATGCGAAAAACTAACAAGAGAGAAATGGAAGATTATGTGCAAACGATTCATTTTGAAAAACGATTGGATAAACGTCAATGATTACGCTAAATAATATCAACAAGACCTTCCGCGTCGCCAAGCGGCAGGCTGGATTCAGCCGCGCTGTGAAAGCGCTTTTTTCACGCGAACATGAGGTTATCCACGCACTGTCCGACGTAAGCTTCACTATAGCGAACGGTGAAATGGTTGGGTACATCGGTCCTAACGGAGCGGGAAAGAGCACAACCATCAAAATCATGTGCGGTATCCTGACGCCGGACAGCGGCGCCTGCGATATTGACGGGCGTACGCCGTGGAAAGAACGCGCTTCCCATGTGAGGGATATCGGCGTCGTATTCGGGCAGAGAAGCCAGCTCTGGTGGGACGTGCCAGTGATTGATAGTTTCGACCTGATCCGCGATATTTATAAAGTTGACGCAAGGCTGTATAAAAGCAATCTTGACGAGTTGACAGCGCTGCTTGACTTGAACGAACTGCTGAAAACCCCGACACGCAGCTTGAGCCTTGGTCAGAGGATGCGCTGCGAGATAGCCGCATCGCTGCTGCACAGTCCAAGGACATTGTTTCTCGACGAGCCGACCATAGGTCTCGACGCGGTTTCAAAGATCGCCGTACGACAGTTCATTAAAAAGCTGAATGCAGAGCGAGGTACGACAGTCATACTGACCACCCACGACATGCAGGATATTGAGGCGTTGACTGAGCGTATTTTGCTTATAGGCCGGGGGCGGATATTGCTTGACGGAAGCCTGGCGGAACTAAAAAAAAGCTCTTCAGAACGAAAAGTACTTGTAGCCGAGTATACGGGGAACGCTCCTCAATTATGCGATGGCATGACACTCACCGAGGAAAAGGAAGGCCGTATCGTGATCGGGCTTGACCCGTCGGTACTGCCGGTGTCAGAAGCGATCGCCAGTCTTGCATCACAAACGGACTTGACGGATGTTTCCGTTACCGGCGCATCCGCGGAAGAGATGGTCGCGGCGCTATATAAAGAATATCATATTTAACGGTTTTCGCACGGGCAGTAGTTTTCGGGTGAGCCATGCAACGGAGAAGTGAATGAAAAAGTATGCTGCGGTATTTAGAATACGGTTCGTCAATGCGCTGCAATACCGCGCGGCAGCGATAGCGGGGCTCGCGACGCAGTTCGCATGGGGATTCATGGAAATCTTTGCTTTCGCTGCATTCTACCGTGTTAGTCCCGCTGCTTTCCCAATGGAGTTCTCGCAGACAGTAACGTACATATGGTTGCAGCAAGCATTCCTGGCCTTGTTTATGACGTGGTTTTGGGAAAACGATATCGTCGCCTCCATAACAGAAGGTTCGATAGCGTACGATTTGGTGCGCCCTGTCGATTTATACGGCCGCTGGTTTTGCCAGGCCTCCGCCAACCGTTTGGCAAGGGCTATGCTCCGCTGTGCTCCTGTTTTAGTAATTGCGTTTATGTTACCTGCGCCGTATCGCATGTCTCTTCCGCATGACGTTTTGCACTTTGGGCTGTTTCTATGTTCAATGGCATTGTCGCTGGGGGTGGTCGTGTCATTTTCCATGTTGATGTATACATCAGTCATATTCACGCTTTCACCTGTGGGGATGAGGCTTATTTTTGCGGTCTTAGCCGATTTCCTCGCGGGCGGAACTGTTCCCCTGCCGTTTTTCCCCGAACCGTACCGCAGAGTTGCCGAGATGCTCCCGTTCGCGTCCATGCAGAATATGCCGCTGCGGATATACAGCGGAAATATTCAGGGCGCCGACGCTTTGTCAGGTATTGCTTTACAGATATTCTGGCTGGTTATGCTGCTGCTCATCGGCCGCTTCGCAATGAGCAAAGCATTAAAAAGAGTAATAGTGCAAGGTGGATGACGTATCAGGGATTAGGATTCAGGGGTTAGGGGTTAGCCAACAGTAGTTTTTAAGCATGTTTGTACATTGTTTTTGTGCTACACAAGTTATTGCTACTCCAGTAAGGTAATGCAAAATGAGGTTGTATTTAAAATTCTTCTCCATACATATCAAGAGCCAGATGCAGTATAAGACGTCGTTTTTTCTGTCTGTGTTCGCACAGTTTCTTATATCCTTCACAGCGTTCCTCGGCGTGTATTTTATGTTCACGCGGTTCAACACAGTCGACGGTTTTACTTTCGGTCAGGCGCTTTTGTGTTTTGCGGTCGTGTTAGTGGCGTTTTCGATGGCTGAAATGCTCGGGCGCGGCTTCGATTTGTTCCCGCAGATGATAAGTAACGGTGAGTTTGACCGTGCCTTGGTCAGGCCGAAGAGCGTTATATTTCAAGTCCTCGCGTCTAAGATGGACTTTTCGCGCCTTGGGCGCTTTGTGCAGGCTGTGATCGTGTTTGTCTATGCGCTCCCGAACAGCGGCATTTCGTGGTCTTTAAGTAAAATACTTGTCCTGTGCTTAATGATAGTTTGCGGAAGCCTGATTTTCTTTGCCCTTTTCATTGTGTATGCTGCGTTTACATTCTTTACTATCGAAGGCCTGGAGTTTATGAATATCTTCACCGACGGAGGCCGCGAGTTCGGGCGTTACCCGTTTTCGGTGTACGGAAAGAACGTTCTTCGGTTTCTCACATTTGTGATACCATTAGCGCTGTTTCAGTATTATCCGTTATTGTTTTTATTGGATATGGAACAAGGCCTCCGCTTTATGTTCGCCCCCCTGCTGGGGTTATTGTTCCTGATTCCAAGCTATGCTTTTTTCCGCATTGGCCTGTGCAGATACAAATCCACAGGTTCTTGAATTAAGCGCGGCGCTATGGTAAAGTGTTCGGATAAACATTGAATAACTATTGAAGCAGAAATGCAGCGGGAGGACGCATATGAAGAATCGTTACGAAGCGCTCAGGCAGGATGGCGACATTGAGATCATTGATATCGTTGCATACGAAAAGCATGTTATTGACGTAATAAAGGACCATGTCGGAGATGGTCATGTCCTTCTCGCGCTGTCCGGTGGCGTGGACTCAGCCGTTTGCGCCGCGTTGCTTGCCAAAGCTATCCCGGGTAAACTGCATTGCATTTTTGTAGATCACGGGCTAATGAGGAAAAATGAGGGCAACGAGGTAAAGCAGGCATTCAAGGACTATGATTTGAATTTGATACTTATAGATGCGTCCGAAAGGTTCCTCAAGAGACTGACGGGAGTCATTGACCCTGAGGATAAACGGAAGATCGTAGGCGAAGAGTTCATACGTGTTTTCGAGGAAGAAGCAGGCAAATTGCAAGGCATAGATTTTCTTGCGCAAGGCACCATATACCCCGATGTGCTGGAATCTGGCGATGATCAAACGGAAACAATTAAAAGCCACCACAACGTCGGTGGCTTACCGGATAACATTAACTTCAAAGGGCTCGTGGAGCCTTTGCGCTGCCTGTACAAAGGCGAGGTTAGGAAACTGGGGCGCCATCTAAACCTGCCTGCGGCTATCGTAGAGCGTCAGCCCTTCCCCGGTCCGGGGCTCAGCATTCGCTGCATAGGCGAAGTGACAAAAGAAAAGCTCGACATACTCAGAGAAGCGGATGCGATCTTCCGCGAAGAAATAGACGCAAGCGGCGTTAGCGCCGACCAGTACTTCGCCGTCTTGACCGGAGCACAATCCGTCGGCGTCACAGGTGCTTCCCGCTCCTACAGCTACGTAATCGCTCTGCGAGCAATTTCATCAGCCGACTTCATGACCGGCAACATCGTTCCGCTGCCATACGAACTGCTAAAACGTATCGTTGACAAAATCGTAAGCAGCGTCCCCTCCGTCAACCGCGTCGTCTACGACATCACAGGCAAACCGCCGGCCACTGTCGAGTGGGAGTAGGGAGTGTTACTACAACCCTGGTGTACAACAATCCATTCCTTGACATGGGGATTGTACCGGTATACAATTAGTTATGTTTATCCAGCGTGGCGTATCACTTGACGTGGACGTTTAATCGGTGTAATCTTGTCACAAGGAGTTGAATGTCGTGTTTAATCACATTTTCGTATCGTACCTGGAGAGCGAGGGCGTTCTTACCGCGCAGCAGGCCATTGAAGCTTTGATAGCACAGAAGGATACCAAGATAAAAATCGGGAACCTGGCTATCGAAG
>Ga0082212_10001629_pt1 | contig 33011 bp, 19 predicted proteins | sample TergutNt197P3_FD_71548 | JGI IMG/M metagenome (GOLD analysis project Ga0082212, IMG submission 71548) | Neocapritermes taracua P3 segment gut microbial communities from Petit-Saut dam, French Guiana - Nt197 P3 | ecosystem: Host-associated > Arthropoda: Insects > Digestive system > Gut ... | reverse complement strand
GTTTTTTTTCTGCCGTCTCCAACCATTATTAAGCGCACATTGCTTTTCATTTCTTCCAACAGTTTTGCTGTTTCCAATAGTGATTCGCAATCTTGTGCTTCTCCGATATTTCCGGTAAACATTACGTTGAAACCGTTCGGCATCAATGATTTGTATTTGTTTTTGTCTACTTGAGGATTTTCATAAACATCTTCAGCCCAGTTGGGTATATAATGTATTTTTTCCGAAGGAATGCCTTTTTCTTCAATCGAGGAACGGAAACTCCTTGATGAAATAAGAATTTTATCTACGTGATTGTAAATAAATTTTACCATTTTTGTCAATAAGGAATGTACTTTTGTGGAATGGATATTTCCGGCGGCGCTAACGCTTTCGGGCCATAAATCCAACACCCATAATAGTGTTTTGGTTTTATGAAATTTACGGTGTAAAATGGCGGGAAAAGCGACTGTTATGGGCGATGTGGCAAAAACAAGAATTGCATCGTATTTTCGATGATGAAACAACATGTAAAAACATGAGGTAAGGACAAAAGAAAGATAATTAAGCGATAAGCGAGAATTTGTAGCTTTTCCTCTTGGAATAATCGGAACTCTGCGTATTTTAACTCCATTATGTTCTTCTTTTGACGGAGAAAAGAAACGGTATCCTTTATAAAATTTGCCTTGTGGATAATTGGGCTTGCCTGTTAATACAGTTACAGAATGCCCTTTTTTCACAAGACTTTGTGCCAGGTCATTTATTTTAAAATTCTCGGGCCAAAAATATTGGCTTACAATAAGTAAATTCATCTATTTATTTTCTGTTTTTCATGTCAAGGTCAGCCGGAACTTGCATTATATTTATCTGTTTGTATGATTTTTTAATGATGTTTGTTTCGTATTTATGCTTCTTGCCAAACAGTTCTTTTTATATAATCTGTATAGGATATAATAATTCGAAGCACTTTATCCGAAACATTGGGCATGCTGTAATCGGCTACTTTTCTAAAAGTAGATTTTTCGCTGCTTAATTGAACAAGTCCTTGCATTACTCTTTCGGGATTTAATCCTACCATCATTACGGCAGCTTCTTCCATTGCTTCGGGACGTTCGTGTGCTTCGCGAATATTAAGAGCGGGAAAACTGAGTATCGACGATTCTTCGGAAATAGTTCCGCTGTCGGACAATACGGTTTTTGCATTCATTTGCAAGGAAATATAATCGCTGAGACTCATCGGTTTCATGAGGTTGATAAGCGGATTGAATTGTACATTTTTTGCTTCTATCATTTTTCGTGTACGTGGATGGGTGGAAACAATAATAGGCAATTTGTATTGTTCGGCGACTTGGTTCAAAATGGTTACTAAATTTGTGAAATTCTTTTCGCTGCTGATATTTTCTTCGCGATGTGCCGATACTACAAAGTAACTTCCTTTTGATAGTTGAAGAGTTTTCAGTATTTCGCTTTTTTCAATTTTTGGCATATAACTGTGCAATACTTCGTACATCGGACTGCCGGTTTTGATAATTCTGTCGGCAGGAAGCCCTTCGCGCAATAAATATTCTCGGGCTATATCGCTGTAGGTTAGATTGATATCGCTGATGTGATCAACAATTTTACGGTTTGTTTCTTCGGGTACGCGCTGGTCGAAACAACGATTTCCCGCTTCCATGTGGAATATGGGAATGTGTCGTTTTTTTGCAGGAATAGCGCAGAGGCAACTATTTGTATCGCCCAACACAAGAAAAGCATCGGGCTTTTCTTTTTCCAATATCGGGTCTATTTTTATAAGAATTTGTCCGATGGTTTCGGTGGCATTTGCACCTGCGGCATCTAAAAAATAATCGGGTTTGCGAAGTTCGAGATCTTCAAAAAATACTTGATTTAATTCATAATCGTAATTCTGTCCTGTGTGGACTAAAATATGTTCTATTGCCGGAGATTGGTCTAACTTGACAAGTACTCTTGAGAGACGGATTATCTCGGGACGTGTTCCTACTACGGTAATGACTTTAAGTCTTTTCATTTTTTTTAAATTGTTATTTATGCGAATCAAGGGTTGAATTTTCTTGCCTTTTTAGCCTCGTTAGAGGCATAATATTGGTAGATAAGTATGTTTTCTACCTGTTCTTAGTTCCGTTAGGAACGAAATATGTTTTACATTTCGCCCACTAACGGGGCTTTTTTAAAAGGAATTTATTCAATATTGGCTACGCCGACCGTTGGTTCTACCAATATTTTGTGCCTAACGGCACATATTTTTAACTCTTGATTCGCATTATTTGTTATTTATGACAGATAAATTTTGATTTTATCAAAAAAATATTGTCGCAACAAGGTTTTTTAAACGGCTTCAAAATATGTATCAGGATCATTAGGATCAAACATTTCATTTATCCAAAATTGTGTGATTAACTCGGTTTGTCCTACATTAGTAATGTTATGTGTGTACCATATCGGCATATCTACGTAACTTGGATTCTCGCCCGAAAGCATGAAATTCAACACTTCATTTGTGCCTATTTTGCGTAATTGAATGCGTGCTTCGCCTTGCAATACTACAAAGCGTTCTATTTTTCTGATATGATAATGATTGCCTCGTGTTATTCCCGGTTTTGTGGTCGAAAACGACACTTGTCCACCGGTGTGTAATTTTATGGTTTCTACAAAAATACCTCTTTCATCTTCATTTTTTTTCAATAAAACGGGAAAATGTGATTGGGCATCAATGTAGCAACGAAATGTGTTGAATAAATTTGTTTCAAAGATAGATAAAAGAATCGGAATAATGCCTTGTTCAACATACTGTGTTTTATATGTTTCCAATAAAGCGAGCAATTCGGAAACTTTTTTTTCGGCAGTATGAGGCAAGAAAAGTTCTTTTTGTGATTTTTCGGAAACGGCTATTTGGTAAATTTGCTCCGTGAGTTCGCCTACATAAATAAGTTTTAATGAACCATCAACATCAATGTTGGGTTGTTCGCCATGAGTGAGTTGATAACAAAAAGTGGCAACTACAGAGTTATAAAAAGGTTTTCCGAAAGGTCCGTAAACATTCGGAATGACTAATCCGGTAAACAACGCGTTGTTTTTTTCTGCCCAAGCAGCAAGTTTTTCACGTCCTTCGCGCTTTGATTTTCCATATAGGTTATCGCGTTCTTCTTGTGTAGAGGAAGAAAAAATAATATGTGGCGAAACATTTGCGGTTTGCATGGCAGCAATTAGTTGGTCAACTAATCGAATGTTGGTTTCATAAAGTTCTTCTTGGCTGCTGCAACGATTTACGGCTGCTAAGTGTACAATAACATCGCATTGCTTTACAAAATCAACGAGCAATGTTTGGTTGTCAAAATATTCGTCTTCAAAAGGGATTGTTATCACATCGTTTTTTGTTTTCAGCAAATTAAAAAGATGTGTGCCGACAAATCCGGCTTGTCCTGTAATTCCTATTCGTTTCATTGTTTTAGAACTTGTTTAAAATTTAGAAACTGTCTAAATTTTGAATATTTCGGTGCTCTGCACCTTTTGTGAACATTTATTTGTGTTTTCTACAAATATTTTCGGTGCGCTGCACCGTTAAAAAAGTTGCGTAGCAACATAATATTTGTAGTATTTAAGTCAAGCATACAAGAAAGGTGCAGCGCACCGAAATATTTATTTTAATTAAAATTTAGACAGTTTTTTAGTATTTCGACCAATCTACCCATAAATTATTATCGTATCGCCACGAATCGTTAAGGGCTTCGGATAATATTTTACCTGAAAGCACCATTAATATGGAATCGTTTTCTCCTGCTTTGATACAATTGGCATATCCTTCGGGCAAACAGATTATTTGACTGTCTTTTTCGGTGAGATTAAAAATCTCGGGGATTAAATTTTTTGAAGGATTTTCCCAATCGTCTATTTTTACGAAAGCGAGAGTGAATGAACCTTTGACACAATAAAACCATTTTTTTTCGAATTGATGTCCGTGCCAGCCGCGAATAACTTCTTTGTTCGGGTGATGAATGAAATAGAATCGTTGTACGCCATCAAACCGAAAATCATTGAGCGATGATATTTTACCTCGAGAATCTTGAAAGATTTCGCCTTGTATCAATTTTATTTCTGACATTTACTGGATACTTTCTCTAATCATTTGTAAACGCAACAATTCTTTTTTCATGCCTTCTAAGTCCAAGCGGTGTGTATTGTGTGAATGGTAATCTTCAATTTGTGCAATTTTTTCTTCGCCTTCCACAAAATATTTATTGTAGTTTAAATCGCGATTATCGCATGGAATGCGGAAATAGTTACCCATATCAATGCTTTTTGCCATTTCTTCACGAGTTACCAATGTTTCGAATAGTTTTTCGCCGTGTCGAGTTCCGATAACTCTAACTTTTGATGGTGATTTGTAAAGTTCTATAACTGCTTTTGCTAATGTTTCAATGGTTGCTGCAGGTGCTTTTTGCACAAATAAATCGCCGTTTTCGCCATGTTGCCAAGCAAAGATAACTAAATCTACGGCATCTTCCAATGTCATCATAAAACGGGTCATATTTGGATCGGTTACCGTCAAATCTTTTCCGACTTTGATTTGTTCTACGAAAAGCGGAATTACTGAACCGCGACTTGCCATTACGTTACCGTAGCGTGTGCAGCAAATGGTAGTTTTTGCGTCTTTTCCTAAAGCGCGACCTTTGGCTATTGCTACTTTTTCCATCATCGCCTTAGAAATTCCCATAGCATTAATAGGGTAGGCGGCTTTGTCGGTTGACAAAACTACTACATTTTTTACGCCATGCGAAATGGCGGAATCCAACACATTTTCGGTTCCCATAACATTGGTTCGTACGGCTTGCATGGGAAAAAACTCACAACTCGGCACTTGTTTCAATGCTGCTGCATGAAAAACGTAATCGACATCGCTCATTGCTACATCAACAGAGCGTTTGTCGCGAACATCGCCGATATAAAATTTTACTTTTTCGTTTTGCAACTCATGGCGCATGTCGTCTTGTTTTTTTTCATCGCGACTGAAAATGCGGATTTCTTTAATATCTGTATTTATGAAACGTCTTAGTACGGCATTCCCAAAAGAGCCGGTACCGCCTGTGATGAGCAATATTTTATTTTTAAACATTTATTTTATTATTTTTTATCATTAATCACTTTTGAAAAAGAATCTATTCGTTGTTGCATCGAAAACATTTCTCGGACATATTGTATTCCACTTTTAAGAAAATCATAATCAGCGGATTTTTCTTTTATAACAGATAGTAATGTTTCGGATTGAATTGGTTTTTCTATATCTACTATATATCCGTATTCTCCAACGGCATCTTTTAATCCACCACGTCCGCTATGTATTACTAAACATCCGGCGGCTAATGCTTCTATGGCAGCTATTCCGAATCCTTCATATTTTGATAACTGAAAGTAGTATTTACTTTCTTTTAGTATTCTTATTTTTTCGTCTTCGGAAACAGCACCCAAATATACAACTCTATTTTGAAGATGCAAATGATTAATTTGTTGCAAAATATATTCACTTCCTTCGCCTTCCATTCCTGCAATGTAAAACATGGCATCGGATTCTATTTTTGCTATTTCGGCAAAAATATTCAACGCTTTATCAATACCTTTTCGAAAAACGTTGTCAATGCTTGCCATCCAGGCAATAGTGCAATAATTGTTTTTTTTCTCCGAAAAATCACCTGTAAAAGTAAACGCATCAACATCAATGGCATGAAAACTCAAACTACAGTTTTTCGGAAGTTTTCCTTTGTATAGATTGCTTACATTTTTTACATCTGCCGATGAAACTAAAATACTTCCATCGGAAAACAAATTACATATTTTGAAAAATACGGCTTGTGTAAAATGCTGTTTAGGTGTCGCAAAGTGACTGTCTAAATAATCAATTCCACCGGTAAAATATACTTTTTTTAAAAATAATTTTGAAATAAACGCAGGCACACAACTATATCGGTAAAAATACAGAAATGCGATATTGTATTTCCAAAAACAAAAAAAATCAATAAAACTATTGCTCAGTACAACTTGATAACCTAACTTTTGCAAAGATAAAATATCATTGCGATAAAAACTTTGCACCGAAAACATTTCTTTCGTTTTTACGCTGGAATAAAAAAGTATTGTTTTCATTGTTTGTTTATCAATTGGTGGAACAAATCTTCCCATTTTCTCATCACTTCTTTTTCGGAAAAACGCTGAATGTTTTGTTTTGCATTGTTTCCCATTAATTCTCGAAGGTATTTATTTTGTATTAATTCATTTAATTTCTCGGCAAAAAGGTCAATGTTATTTTCTTCTATCAAATAACCATCTTCTCCATCTGAAATAATATCGCGAGGACCGCATTTGCAGGTAAAAGATATACACGGCAGTCCGCACTCCATTGCTTCCAGTAGAATCATTGGAAATCCCTCAAATCGAGACGTCATCACATAAATACTTCCGGACAACAATGCTTGTTCAATATTTTTAGTTGGTGGGAAAATAAAAACATTTTTCGACATTCCTTTTTGTTGAATGATTGATAACAATGTTTCTTTTTCCTGTCCATTGCCATATATATGTAATTGCCACTCGGGATTATTTTGATATACTTGTGACCAAATTTCTAACAAAGTGTCGAATCCCTTTTGATATTCCAATCGTCCGATAGCCAATACAATTTTGTTTTCAGGATCGGATTTTTTTTCGGTTTGAAAGGATATGCTATTTGGAATAACTGTTATATTTTTAAAATCATTTCCCCATAAAGCTGCATCTTCGTTTGTTAGGACTACAAATTTTTCATATTTTTTTAAATAAGATTCTTCCATTTTTCCTCGCCGCTTATAAACAAATTCGGATAATGGACTTCTGTTCTGCGCAACAGAAAACATCTCTGAATAATTGCGGGAAAAATGATGTTCTATAACCTTTGCACTGCCATCTTTTATTTTATATAAAAAGTCAGTGCTTCTTAATAACAAAGATATTACGACATCCGGTTTTGAGGTATGTAAAAATTTAGCAAGTCTTTTTCTGAATATAAATGATTTATAGAGATAACAGAAAATTCGTATCAAAATAAAATAATGTTGATAATCTCTAAAATTAATGTCTAAATCAATACAGGTAACATTTTCTGGTAACTTATAGTAGTAAGGTCTGTTTTTTTTGTCGGTTGTAATAACGGTAACTTTATATCCTGCCTGTTTGGAAAAATATATGGCTTTATTGGCAACCACTCGCTCCATTCCGGCAGAATTAAACATTCCTTCTATTATGTAAACAATATTCATCTCTTTTTACTAAGAATAAAGTGCGCAATATAAAAATACTTAAGTTTATAATACAAATATTGAAAAACAGATTTAAACACAAATGGGTGATAATATCGATATTTCATTTCATTTTCTTGTATTACATCTTTTATGTTTAAAAACCGTCGAACGATTGAAAATGAAGCCGGTTTTGCTCCATGTATATTTGCTCCATGTTGCCGGTATTCCATGGTTGGAATATCTAAATAATCAATCTCTCCATATTTTTTTACATGTAAGGCAATCCACACATCGTGCATTTCTACAGGCGCAACGAAAGGCAGCGAAATTTCTTTAGCCTTTTTATTTATTAAAACAGTACAACCTGTAACGCAATTACAAATGGCTAAATAATAAATATTTTTATCCAATATTTCCGGCTTAAGCACCGAGTATTTCCAAAAGGAGTCACAAATTAAATTTTTGTTTTCATCAACTACTTTCAAATCGGTATGAACTAACAGCGGAATATCTAACCCATGTTGATTTTCCATTTGTTTGATCTTATTAAATGAAAGTTCTATTTTGTTTGATAACCAAAAATCATCTTGGTCACAAAACATAATATAATTGGCAGTACTGTTTTTTAATAATATTTCAAAAGAACGAATAACGCCTACATTACCAAATGTATCTGTGATTTTTTTTATTTTTTCGTGATATTTCCGGCAATAATCGTCAACGATAACCACAGTATTATCTGTTGAGCCATCATCCCGAATAAGTAAAGACCAATCTGTAAAAGATTGATTTAATATTGAATCAATTTGCTCCCGCAAATATTTCTCTCCATTATATGTTGAAAGTAAAATATCAATCATATTGCTATTTTTGTTCCCAATCTTTTCTTAATTTTGCTTCTTCCGGATGAAATATACAGTTATAATACGGCACTCGTGCATAATTTTCCGGTCTGTTGGTTAAACTACTTATTGCTGTAGAAGTAACACTTAATATTAGTGGTACATAAAAAAACAAAAGTAACACAGTGGCGAATGCTAATTTTGTCCAATATAACTGTATTTTTTCTATTTTTATATCCCAAATATATGTAAAAGCAACCACGGCAAACACCAAATAATAGGATTCTAATCTTCCTAAAACAGATACTGATACTGAAAATGCCTTAATGATTGCAAATATTGCCAATGAATTGACAAAAAAAGCGGTTTTATTGTCTTTTATTTTTACGAGCAATACTAGCAGCAATGTAATGGCAAGTTGAGATAAATAGAATAAACCGGTATTAAACTCCAGTTTTTCAACAAATATTGACTGCATGTACCATATTGTTTTGTTAGACAATGATTCCGGTAATATAGGCGCGACTTGCAAAATTAATATTTTCAATGCATCGGGATAAAAATAGAAAATATTTGCTGCTAAAATCAGAGCTATCGGTATTATTTTTCCATAATTTCTGTACAAAAAGTATAAAGGGATAGCAGCTACAGCTGATGCGTGGAAGAATGATGCAACGGAAATAACTATCAAAAAATGCAACAGTTTTCTCTCGAAAATATAATTTGAGAACAAAACAATTATTGCCACCGCGATGGATTGTCGTACTTGAGCCATCATAATATTAAACAGCATGAAACACATCAATAAAGTTAATGCTGCTATTGGATAAGTGGCTTCTTTTTTATAAAACTTACAGACGGAAAGTACAAAGAACAAAGTTGCAAAAAATTGCAGCACATAATAGTTATCGAACACTATTTTGAAAATTTTATTCAATAACAAATAGCCGTATTCTACCTTGTGTTGCATGTTAGATGAAAGAGATTCGTCAAACACTTTATTGTACATATTCCAATCTGCTCCTGTATTATAGCGTAAACCAACGAACAAAATCAGAATAGCAGCAAGCCCACCAAGCAACCATCTTGCTTGATGTTTTTTTAATCCGCCGGCTTCAAGTATTGAAGCACCAAAAAACAATGAAAATATTATGATATAAATTGCCATATTTTGTTTACAACAATATTTTCCGACTAAACCAAAACATTAATCCGCAAACTACTATTTCTGTTAATAGCAGCGAAACTGCTGCTCCTATTGCACCAAAAAGCGGAATACTCACAAAAATGCTGGTCAATGCCACAGCGCCTGCAATAAAATAAACTCGCTGATAATTTTTTCTATCATTTTCGTCACCTAATGCCAACATTACTAATTGTGCCAAAACACCGCCCATTCCGACAAAAATTGGTACAAATGCCATAATTTTAAATAACGGCAACGAGTTTTGATAATCTTTTCCTAAAAATTCTACTGCATAAGGCGAAAGGAAAAACAAAGCCGCAAAAATTACAATCATGCAACTTGTTACAAAAATAAAGATTTTTTTGATTAAAGCTAACGCCGCTGGTTTGTTTTCGGCGCCAAGACTGACTATTTTTGGATAAAACGCTTGCGAAACCGGAATAAATATTAACCAGCACAAGGCGCGCATAATTCTATCTACTGCCGAATATTGTCCTACTGTTTCAGCTGTGGTAAAATATCCAAGCATAACTACAAAACTTACAGTATAAATGCTTGTTGCCGCACTCGAAAGGAATATCGGATAGCTTTCTTTCAACTCGAAAATCACATTTTTTTTAATAAACGAAGTGATTTTTACCCATTTTTTTTTTATCACGTAAGCAACTGAAATTAACATGGCAAAAACATACACAAACGACTGTAAAAAAGCGGCTATCAAGTAGTCATCGGTGTTTTTTACAAAAATAAACGTCAATGGTAAAATAGATAATTTAGCTATTCCATTAAATATGGAGATAAATCGAATTTGCCCTAATCCTTGAAAAAGCCACACAAAAGTAAATGCATTGCCAACTACCATCAAAAACATAATAAACATCGTTTCACGATAGATTTCAAAGCGAGGTATCGAGGCAAATAGAAGCAATACGAAGAAACTAACAATCAACAACCCAATTTTGGCATACAGTGTAGATGTAAAAATGCTGTTCAATGCTGCGTGGTTGTCTCTTGCCAGCGCAATTCGTTTGGTCGCGCTGAGATTAAATCCAAAATCAACAATCAGCATTAAATAAACCATCACTGATAACGAGAAACCGATGTATCCGAATTTTTCTGCTCCTAATACTTTCATCAAATAAGGAAGCACCAACAAAGGAGCAATGTAATTTAATCCCTGTAACGCAATTAAATAAAAGACATCTTTAACTTCTCCTTTGACCGTTATCTTTTGCTGCATTATATTTGTTTTTGTCACAAGATGCAAAAGTAGTAAAAAATAATGGTTAATCCATTTTTTTCAACACCATTGCACATCGCGACGGAATATAAACTCTCAACCATTCTTTACCTTCTTTCTTATAAAGTTCGTCGGGAATAGTTAAATATTTTTGCGTTTCATCAATATTTCCAAAACCGCCGAATGCCGAAGAATCGGTATTTAGCACCATTTTATAAGCACCTTTTTCCGTCAAAAAACCATAATCGGTATATGAATTTGTCGGGTGGAAATTAAAAATAAACAGCAGATTTTTACGACGATATGCTAATACTTGGTCGCCGCTATTGTCCCACAGATTTTCGATAATTGTATCTTGAAAATGCTTCACACTGTGTATTGCCGAAATCATTTCGCGATCGAAATCGCCGAGGTATTTGTATTTCAAATCTTCATCATCAACTAAATGCCATTGACGGCGAGCGTGTTTGTACGACCAATCGTTACCTTCGCGTGGAAAATCAATCCATTCAGGGTGCCCGAATTCGTTGCCCATAAAATTGAGATAACCGCCGTTGATGGTCGAAACCGTAATCAACCGTATCATTTTGTGCAACGCAATTCCTCTATCAACCGTGTAAGAACTTTCAAATAACTTGGACATGTGCCAATACATATCTTTGTCTATTAGTCTGAAAATAATTGTTTTATCGCCGACCAATGCTTGGTCGTGGCTTTCCACATAGCTGATTGTTTTTTCTTCGGCGCGACGATTGGTCAGTTCCCAAAGAATATGTCCGGGTTTCCAATTTTCGTCTGTTTGTTCTTTGATTGTTTTTATCCAAAAATCGGGAATTCCCATTGCCATGCGATAATCAAAATCCATTCCGCCATCTTCAAACGGAATAGCCAATCCAGGCATTCCGCTCATTTCTTCGGCAACGGTAATGGCGTGCGGTTTCACTTCGTGAATTAATTTATTCGCCAATGTCAAATAACAAATCGCATCGCCATCTTGATTCAAATTATAATATTCGCCGTAATCGCTAAAATTTTCGCCCAATCCATGGCTGTTGTAAAGCATTGACGTTACGCCATCGAAACGGAAACCGTCGAAATTATATTCGTCCAACCAAAACTTACAATTGGAAAGCAAAAAATGCAACACTTCATTTTTCCCGTAATTAAAGAGAAGCGAATCCCAAGCCGGATGCTCGCGCTTCGCGCCATCATGAAAATATTGATACGGTGTTCCGTCGAAAAGTCCAAGTCCTTCCGCCTCATTTTTAACAGCGTGAGAATGAACAATATCCATAATAACAGCGATGCCCATTTCGTGTGCGGCATCAATTAATTCTTTCAGTTCTTCGGGCGTTCCGAAGCGCGAAGAAGCAGCGAAAAAACTCGACACATGATAGCCAAACGAGCCATAATAAGGATGTTCTTGTATCGCCATTATTTGAATGCAATTATAACCTGCTTTTTTGATGCGCGGCAAAACTTGCTCACGAAATTCAATGTAAGTGCCGACCTTTTCTTGCTCGGCAGCCATACCGATATGACATTCGTAAATGAGCAACGGCTCGATGTCTGGTTTGAAATTTTTTATTTTTTGTTGATATGGATTTTCGGGATTCCAAACTTGTGCGTTGAATATTTTTGTGTTATCGTCTTGCACTGCTCTGCGCGTCCAAGCCGGAATGCGTTCACCTGCGCCGCCGTTCCATTCTATGAGAAGTTTATACAAATCGCCATGACGCATCATTTCGTCAGGTAACACAGCTTCCCAAACGCCATTTTCGAGCGGACGAAGACGATATTCTTCTCGTTTTTCCCAATTATTGAAAGTTCCGATGATGAAAATGGCTGTGGCATTTGGTGCCCATTCTCTGAAAACCCAACCTTGCGGTGTTTTATGTAATCCGAAATACAAGTAACCGTCTGCAAAGTCGGACAGCGTTTTATTTCCGATTAATTCTTTCTCCTTTCTGACGGCATATTCATACCTGCCTGTAATCGCTTCGGTGTAAGGTTTTAGGTATGAGTCGCTTTGGATTAGTTTTAGTTTTTTCATGGTTGTTTGGTTTTATGCCTATTACTAATAATCGTTTGACAGTGTTCGGTGGAACATCAATGCGGTCGCTCTATTTCTTTTTGAATTTCTTTAATAACTTCTTTGTTGGCAATTTCTTTTGAAATTTGTATTTATCTTTTTTGTCCCGTTAGGGACATGATATTGGTAGAAAATCCGTTACACAGCCTCTTTGTCCCATAGGGACAAAATATTATTCGGGATTTCTCAAAATGTATCTCTCATCAAATTCAATTTCAAATATTTTTAATAATTCCAGATATTCTTCTGCAAAATTACGCTTTTTATGATGCTTCTCTTGTTGTTGAATATATTTGACAACATTATCTACCTGAGATTTTCCGTAAGAAAACGCACCATAACCTTCTTGCCATGAAAATTTACCTCTGACCAATTGTTTCTTATTAATCCATAATGAAGAATTGCCTTTTATATCTTGCATTAAACTCGACAACGATTGTGTTGGTCTCAGCCCAAACAAAATGTGAACATGGTCAGGCATACCGCCAATTTGCAACAATTTATGTCCGTTGTTGGTAATAATTCCCGAAATATATTTATACAGTTCATCTTGCCATTCTTTTTGAATCAATGATAAACGGTTTTGAACAGCAAAAACGGCATGAATGTGAATTTGTGTATAGGTATTTGCCATGTTTTATGTTTTGTTTATCATTATTGCGTACCTAACGGCACGCTGGTTGTTTGGTTTGTTATTTTTCTACCAATACTTTGTCCCTAACGGGACAGTCACTCATTGTACTATTTTATTTGCTGAAATTATAATTTCTCAATTCTTTGCAACAAGCTCCCTCAACAGTGTTTTTATTTCATCTAAATGTTCTGCTGTTTCAATGATAATAGCACAACTTGGTCCATTCCAAAATTTTTGAACGCTTGCAACCAAAGTCTGAACGGTGTGATGTGTAATCTCTTTTCTTGTTTCTTCGTCTGATTGCATTACTACCAATCTGATTCTCTTACGGGCAATCATGAAAAATGCAATATTTCGGTCTTTGCGAATCGAAATGTAATATTTTTTAGGATTGAAAACTAAACTTGAATCTGCTTTTAATAAATCTGTTTTTAAATCGTTATAAATTTGTCTAATTAACTCTGAAACGCCATCAAGATGAAAATCTTCATCATATTCTATCTCATCTGTATTAACAGATATTTCATTTTCAATATCGGCAAATTCTATAATTTCAAAGTCTGGGTGCATAGTGTAAATAGTATCACTATTGTTAATGAACTTCTTTAATAAAATTAATTTAACCATTTTACCCCAAGTGTCAGAATATGTTTCCATAATTTCTGGCAATTCCTTCTTATCTCCATCAATTACAAGTAAAATATTTTGGCTTCTCTCAATGGTGTCTTTTATAAACTTGTAAATTTCTTTTTCGCCAAGATACTTTTTGAACTCCTTTTTTATTTCACTGTCATTATTAATGAAAGAGAAAATTTTTTCAACAAGGTCATTTTGACTTTTAGGATTTTTGTAGAAACCAAAAAACTTTGTGATTTGTGGAAAAATATGATTGAAAAAATCATGTTTAGCCAACTCAACTTCGACAATGTAAAATTCGGGATTGTCTTTGTCTGAAAGGTCAAACAAAAAACCATCAGGTATTGAATTACCTAAACTTTTGGTTTCAATTTTTCGTTTTGCATCAATATAAATTGAATTTATCCCGAAAAATTGTTTGGAATTTAAAACAACTTCTCTCTCAAAGTCTGCTTCATAATCAAACTGAAATTGGTTGTATGTCTTGTTGTTTGTAAATAATTTCATGTGTTTTACTTATTATAATTCATCACTTCATCTATATAAATTCGTGTTGAACTGTCAAGAAATCCTTGACAGTTGCCGATTCTTGCAATTCGCCTTCTTTGTAAATATTGATAATATTGATTATCTTTTATCAAAATTCAAAACCTCATCAACTGTATAATTCAAAAACCGATTCATTGGATAACCAGCTTTAAAAATCTCTACTATTTGCGACAAATAATCTTTTTGTTGAAAAAAATCTTCGCTCAAGTTTTTATTAACAATGTAATGTTTCAGTTTCAAGAAATACATATCTTCAAAATCTTTTGGGAAACCTTTTGGTGCGGTTTTCAGCATATCTTGTTCTTCAAAAGTGCTGCCAAAATTAGCGTTGAAGTTTTTTTCGTTGATGATTTCTTTAAATTCGTCAATATTTTCATAAACTGCCGTGCGAAGCTCTTTCAACATCGCCGGTTCGGGCATCCAAATGCCAACGGCTACAAAACAACTGCTTGGTTCTAAATGAAAATAATAGCCACCGCGCGGACTTTTCCGTCCGCCGTGAGAAGCGATATAAGCGCCCATGTGTGTTTTATATGGTGTTTTGTCGTGAAAGCGAGTGTCGCGGTATATTCTGAACAGACATTCTTTGAGCTGAACATTTTTTATATCTTCGTCAAATTGCGAAATTTCGGCAATTAATCGAATGACAATTTTTTCAAAATCGGTTTTCGATTGTTCATACCAGTTTCGGTTTTCGGCAAACCATTCGCGGTCGTTATGCTTTCCGAGTTCGGATAGGAAAGCGAGGATATTTTGTGCATCCATAGTTTTATGATTTATAAAGATTTCCCACAAAGGCACAAAGAACACAATGTTTTCTTAGTGAACTTTGTGGCTTTGTGGGAAATATATTTTGTTTTCGTGTATTTCTCTTTGACAAATTTAAAAAATAAAAGCAGAATAATACAAGTTTTATTCTGCTTTTATTTTATGGTAATATTTCTTTTGTTATTTTTCTTGGAAATTCTTTAATCCATCATTCAAAAAATTCAAAAATTCTTGAGTGTTTTCAGAGAAATAAAACGGTTTTGTCAGCGGTTTTGCTTCGTTATCCAATATGACAAAATACGGTTGAGCGTTTGCTCCGAATTTGTACCGTTGCAAGTAACTCCATTTATCGCCCAACGTTTTTATGGTGTACGTTTTGTTGTTTTCGATCACTTTAAATGGTTCTTCTAATGCTGTTTTATCGTCAACAAAAAGCGAAATTAATACAAAATTTTCAGCAATTAATTGTCTCACTTCGGGTTTAGTCAAAACAGAAGCTTCCATTTTTTTGCAATTGGAGCAGCTATATCCTGTAAAATCGACCAATACGGGCTTGTTTGCTTGTTGCGCAAAAATCATTCCTTCGTCGAAATTGTGAAATTCTACTGCTGTTTGATTATTAATAAGATTAAAATCTTGCGTATAAAGAGGTGGTGCAAAGGAACTTATCGCTTTGAGCGGTGCGCCCCATAATCCGGGAAGCATATACAACGCAAAAGCGAACGGCAGTATGCTCAATATAAGGCGACCGAAAGACAGCGATTTGACTTCTGAGTCGTGAGCAAAACGAATTTTTCCCAATAGATATAAACCGAGCAAGAAGAATATGACAATCCAAAGCGCGAGAAAAACTTCTCTGCTTATTATTCCCCAGCTACAACCTAAGTCGGCAACGGTAAGGTATTTTAATGACAAGGCGAGTATCAAAAATCCTAATACTACTTTTACGGCGTTAAGCCAGCTGCCCGATTTTGGCATCGCTTTCATCATTGCCGGAAATAAGGCAAACAGCGTAAACGGAATTGCCAATGCGAGCGCGAATCCAAACATTCCGATAGCTGGCGCTAAAATAGAACCGCTCACGGAAACATCGACCAACAGTGTGCCGATAATGGGCGCTGTGCATGAAAAAGAAACCAAAACTAACGTAAATGCCATGAGGAAAATACTCCAAATTCCGGTAGTGTTTTCTGCTTTTGCGTCTAATTTTGTTGACCACGAAGCCGGTAATGTGAGCTCAAAAGCGCCTATCAACGATGCGCCAAAAACGATAAGTAATGTAAAGAATAATAAATTAAAAATAACGCTTGTAGAAAGGCTGTTCAGTGCATTGGCTCCAAAAACTAAGGTAATAATTATTCCCAGCAACAGGTATATCACAATAATGGAGGCGCCATACAACATTGCGTCGGTTTTGCCTTTTTTCCAACCTTCGTTTCTTTTGAGGAAAAAGCTCACTGTCATCGGTATGATGGGCCACACGCAAGGCGTGAATATGGCAATCAGTCCGCCCAAAAAGCCTTTGATGAAGATAATCCACCACAAGACACTTTTTTTACTTGTGTTGTCGGGTGCGTCGTCGCCGTGCAACAACTGTGTAATCGGCTCCCAGAAATTTGTTTTGGCTTCAGCAATAGGAGTTCCGTCGGTTGCTGTTGGACTTTCCGATTGTTCAACAGCTGAAGCATTGTGATGTGTATGAGTTGGAATTGTAACCGGCGTTATGCCGCCAACAGCTATGGGAACAACTACTCCTTGCGACGTTGAAGCTTGTGATGTGTTTTGTACATTGCCAAATTGAAAAGGCTCTTGTTCTTTCAGACACGTTTCGTCATTGCAAGCCATATATTCTATGTAGCCTGTAATGGTAAAATTTTTGTCTGTTACATTTATCTTTTGCTTGAAATTGACATTGTTCTGAAAATAGGGCAATGTCATTCCAAAATAAGCATCGTGTTTTTCTTTTGCTTTGTGCGATGCTGTGATACCGTCGACAAGTTCTGCACCAACTATTTTTTCAAACACGATGTTGGTAGCTATCGGACCGCCTGCGGGAATTTCCATTCCGTAAAGGTGCCATTTGTGCTCTATGTTGGCTTTGAATATGAGTTCGGCAGATGTTCCGGACAATTCTTTTTTATCGAATGTCCATTTTACAGGCTCGTGAATTTGCGACAATAACGTGAAGCAAAAAGCAACGAGCAGGCTTATTGTTGTGATAACTTTTTTCATCGTTTTAAAATTAAGGCGCGAATGCATGAAAAAGCACGAATGCACGAACGGGCGAAAGCGCGAATTTTATTGTTTTGTTAGTATTTTGTGAACAATAATTTTTATTGTCTCAAATCTTCTTGAGTTCAGTTAATATTTTTACCAGCTTATTTTCTGCAAATTTAATATTTTTTTCGCGCTTTCGCGCTTTCGTGCTTTTCGTGCATTCGCGCTTAAATATTATCTTGTCAGCAAAAATCTGAATGTAACCCCAAAATCCGTACTTACGGTCGGATATGATGACGATATAAACGGCATATTCGACAATCGGTTAAAATATAATCCGATATTTACTTTTTCGCTGAATACGTAATCTGCCGTAAAACGTATTCCTAATGCTTTGCTTCCGGAAGTCGGCTGGCTGTATTCTTCTTCGATTTTTCGAATGACTGCTTTCATGTCTTTGATAGACACATCGCCTCTCAATGTTAAATCGTTGTTCACTGCATTTTGACGTTGTTTTATTCTCAATATGGTATTGAAATTTTTCAGTATGTATCCTGCTCCAAATACCCATTCGTTGTTATGGCTTTCTATTACTTGCGTACTGGGAACGCTTAAACTCAATGTTCTTGTTCGTTTGTATTCTACTTTGAAAGAAATATTGTTTTGAGTAGTTACATCAACACCTGCCAATGGACTGAACGACTCGGTAATGGTAACTGTTCCAACATCGTATTGAGATGAAAGAACGGTATTACTATTGACTATAACATTATTCGTATAGCCGTAATGTCCGTTTGCTCCCGGTGTCCAACTCAACAACGAAGAATAGGAACCTACGTTATAAGTACATCTGTATGCGTGATTAAGGTTCACGCTTTTGAAATATTTTTTTATAGCTTCGATGTTCGACAATCCGTTGTATGTTATGCGCCAGTTGGGGAGCATGTTTTTTAGTTGAGGAAATATACCTAATGTCGATCTACTTGGATTTCTATTTGTATAAGCAGAGAGAAAAGCCGGAATCAGCACGTCGGAAGAGTTTATATTAATTCCGTCGTATGTTGCATCTCCATGTCTGGTGTATTCGTGTGTAATGCGTGCAGCCATGATTTCTCTGTGTTCCAAGAAATTTTCATACGCTCGTGAGTCAAAATTTCCCGTTTTTCCGATTTTCCAAAACGATGTTCCGATAGCTGCTTGCGTCATGCTGAATGTCCCTGTAAATGTTTTTGTCGGTTCGTTTTGAAAGAACGTTATGGTTTGTGATTCCGATGTTGTTCTCAGTGCGTTTAATTCTATTCTGAAACTTCTGAAAGGTTCCACGGAAGCTCTTAACTGCAAGTCGGTGGCTTTATTCATGCCCACCGGATTTCCAATACTGTCGTTGTGCATCAGCCAGCCTTTTCGTGTTGCTTTGGCTATGTATCTGTCATTATCAAAAAAGCCGAAAGTAAAATCGTGTCCGGGCGCACTGTTCCGTTGTCCCAAAAATCCGGTTGTTTCTTGGTAGCCTGGCAATACTAAACTGTTCGATTCTTTGTATGTTCCCGATACATTGCGAACCATCATCAACGTTCGTACAAATCCATCTCTGGCAAGAGTGAACGGCGTTTCTTCTTTTACGACTGTGGAAATATTGACGGTGAGATTATCAATATTGTTTCGGCTTCTGACACTGATGGTATTTGCATCAACGATTCTGTGTCTTATCGGATGTGCTTTGCCGTTTTCGTCTGTTGCTGTTACTTCGATGTCTCTCGAATTCAAACGGTGCCTTATGTCTTTTCTTGTGTTAGCTTTGAGCGATGTTTTTTCGCTGAATTTTTTGGGTTGTCGATTTTGTTGCTGCTGCTGTGGTCGTCTGGCCGAGAAACGGTCGTTTACTCTTGCCAAATATGCCGATTTTTTATACAATGTTTCCAGGTTTAATCGGCTGTCTATCTGCCAAGTAGCAACGTTGGCAGCGGTATGTCCAAAATTTATTTCTACATCTTCTATGCGCGTAACAATTCCTCTTTCCCAATTATACGTTGAATTGTACATGCCTCTGAGCGTAACCCAGTTTAATGCCGGAATTTTATTCAATGGAACGTTATAATCGGCAGTAAACATTTGTTGATATGCCAACGGACGACCAAATTTTAAAATATTGCTCCACACTGAATCTTTCCAATGCTGGTATTCGTCCGGATACAATTCTCTGTTTACCACCATATACGGTTCGTCGATTCTGGAATTGGTGGCTGTAGAGAATGTAAATTTCAGCGAGCGTGAAAAATCATATTTCAAGTCAAAATTACGCGACCATGTAAAATCCTGCCTAAACGAAGGGTCGAGTTTGCTCGTGTTGGTCAAATCTCTTACCTGCATTTCGTAGTAAAACCTGGTAATGTTATTGCTGTACGCAATATATGATGGTACGTAGTTGACGTTGAAATCTTTAATCAATCTCAAAGGTCCGGTGGCATTCATCTTTGATTTTGCAAACGGCTCAAATGGTTTCGGCGTAATGCTGTAATTGTAATTAAACGTACCTCTGTGATTTTTCATCAACTCATATTCGATTTCTGCATTGTGTGAATTTGTTTCATTGTAAGTATAACCGAATGAAAAATTCGTGGGATCGTAGAATTGTGGTTTTTGACTTTGAATATCGACTTTTACGTTCGAGAAACTCACACTTTTACTTGTTGTTACATCTTGCGAAACATTTCTGAGAGAATCTCTTTCCGACCTGCTCGGAGCTGCATCTAATGCTTCTCTCAGCAGCACATCTTGGTCGAGCGGATTATATTTTGGCGTTATTACTTCTTGTGAAGTTGAATAAAAGAAAGGAATTCTAATCTTTGTTTTTTCGGGCAGGAATCTTCCGAGTTCTAATCCTGCGGCAAAATTTAATTGGTAATAATCGTCCATATTCCGTCCCATTATACCTTGCTCAATGCTTCCAAAGCCCGATGATTCGGTTCTTCCGCTAAGCGTTATACTTCCAAGATCCGATAAATTAACAACGGCATTGGCAAGGGCGGCGTAACCACCTTCTTCGTTAAATCCGCTCAATCGGAGTTCGTTTACCCAAATTTCGCCGTTCTTTACCTCGCTCGATTGGTTTCTGATACCAATCATAATCACTTGTACTTCACTGATGGAAGGATTTCCGACAATGGTTATTTTGTTCATCGGATTGTCGGTATCATACTTAAAGAAAGGTCTTGTCAGCGAAACGTTCGACGATTGGTTATTTCGAAGTCTGTTGCGCTCGTTTTTCACTTGAATCAGTTTGTCTAACGGAAAATCGAACATATTTTCTTTGGGCCAAACAACCCATGGATCGGTATGGTCTCCATCATGAGGAGTCAGTTTCAACGGAATTTCATATTCGTAGAAGTTGTTGGTATGGTCGCTTCCCAAACGTATAAATGCCGTGAGTTCATGATCTTGTAAATGAGTCGGGTCGTCTATCGGTCTTTCGGCGTGCACGAACATTTGCAAGCGTTTGTACTGACGCATATCCATTCCCGAAAGTTTAAAAACGGCGCGTGCATCTTTTGGATCTAAATTGTTTATCCGCATCATCATGGCTTGCTCGTTTTCTTGCCTGATTTGCTGTTGTCCGGGGTCGATAACACGAGTTACTCCCGGTGGTAAAATATATCCGACCGGTTGTTTACGCGAGTTTTCTTCAATGTTAACAGCCGAAACATCTAATGTTCCATTGCCCATAGGAGCATCGGTAATGTCGTAGCGCAAATCTTTGGTATATCTTCGCCATTCTCCGCGAACCAGTTCCAGCGCGCCGAAACGTAAATGTGCTTCTTCCGTAAAACCGTGTAAAAACATACGGATAAAGCGAATGGATCTGAAATTATTTATGTTTCCTACTTTTTTGTCAAATTCGCGAATGGGAATTTTAAACTGATACCAATCGACATCAACTGTTGAGCCGTTTCTTACTTCAACTTTGGCAGGTACTTTATCCACAATATAACCTCTGCCGACTTCCATATCTTCTTTTCGCAACGATACTCTGTATTGGTAGAATCTTTCGTGTTCGTTCAATGTGTTGTCGCTGTTAATATCTTCAACATCGGGCAGTGAAGTGGCAGCTGTAGAATAACTTTCGTTGGCAGGTGTCGAATTTCCTTGTGTATTGTTAAATTTTTTGTATCGCTCTAATACGCTTAATTGCCTGTTATCATAATCTGAACCTCTAAAATAGTGATAATTATCACCGGCAGGGTCATTTAAGGGCGAAAACCTGTCATTTTGCCATTCAGCCAAAATATTTTGGTCAACTTTTAACAACAATTGGTCAACATAGTCTTTATAATCTCCGAATTCACGTTCTTGTGTATCGGTAAGTCCGTTTAAGCCCAAATCTTGTGCTGCCAAATTACCAGCTTGGAAAGCATTTACCATGGATTGCATTCTGGGAACATATCCCCAAACTGTTTCTGTTACTTTGGACATATCGCCATCGGTTGGCAATCCGCTTTCAAATGATTTTTTGCCGTCTTTCAAAATATCTTCAGAAATATCTCCCAAGTTGAAATATAAGTCACCACCGTTTATATTCGGATTTCCCATGTATTGGTCGTCGTTCACAAACGGGTCCATCAGCCAGAACATGATATATTCTATATTGGCGGTTTCAAAGTCGGAAGTTTGCAGACTGCGCATAATTCCGCCCCATCGTTTTTCGGGATTGCTTAATTTTCCGGTAGATAATGTTCCTTGCCAGTCGAGATTATATGGACCTCTTTCGGTAGGATAAAAAGATAAGTTCAGTGTCGTTAATGTAGATGGCTGACCATAAACGGTTTGTCTGTTGGGAAAAATTTCTTGCTCTCTGATTTCACGGATAAAGTTACTGGAAAGTTGGTCAGCATCGTTTCGAATATGTCTTGGCGTGTTGTTATTGTCCCGTGTAAAAATGGGATCGATGCTGTACCATGCCAACAACGCTCTTCCATAACCGGAAGTTACATCAAAATTTGTCCAACTCGGAGCGTCGGGAAACAGGGCAGGATCTGTGGGTGCGCTTGACAGTTTCCAATTGTGCGGCATACGAATGTCGATACCTATTTTGGTTGACTCAAAGTCGTCGATATGAGCAAAATTATTGATTACACGAGGCGATCCCGGAATAAGATGAGCGAATTCTCCGTTTACGGCGATACTCGAAGGCGCTGTTGCTTTCAACAGCGGTATTTTATCTAATGCGTTGGTCAACCATTGACTTTGTGTACGATAAGCAGCATTTAATCCCCAAATTGTATTGGAAATAGGCTCGTATCCCATATTTACCTTTTGGGTTAACGGCTTTTCCGATAAGCGTAAAATAGTTCCTCCGACATTAAAATCATCATTTATTTTATAATTCAAATGCGTACCCATCAACGTTTTTCGCTGGGTATTGAAATACGATTGATTTTCGAGCGACACGTCTATCGAAGTTCCTGAATCCAATATGCTGGTATTGAGAATGCTAACCGTTCCCATGGTATAATCCACAGTATAATCTACATTTTCGGTCAATTTTACACCACCGGCTGTAACAGAAACCGAACCTCTTGGCACATTCATGGCATTCAGGCGGATTTCCGAACCGGAGGAGGCTTTGTATTTTCCTCTTAATCTGAATTTATTTTTTTCGGAAAATTCTTGTGCTGTAATAAGGGTAGAATCGTATAGTTCTTGATATACGATATTGCTATACTTTGGGTCATTGCCGAGTTTTTTCATTAAATGACTACCAAAAGGTTCTACGACAGGGAAAATAATTCGTCCTGTGGCGGAAATAACCGTATAGCCTTCAATGAAATCAAAGAATCCGTCTGGACGCGGCTCGTTATGGTTGTCCAATCGGTCTAAATTCATAACTCTCAATAACGGCGTATTGTCGATGGGTGTATTAGGTATGTAAGGAAGCTGAACGCCTGTAGAATCGCTTTGATAGAAAACGTTCAGCTCAAACCTGTCTCGTTGCAATTGAAAGCCGCCAAGCGCGTAAACATTTTTCATCATCAAATTCCATGTCGGAGAAAAAGGCGAAAGGTTTGTTCCTTTCAGCAATTTTACGACCAAGGTTTGCGGCGATTTAATATCTGTCGAAAATTCGCCGACTTGAAATACTCTTCCGCCTGCCGTATATTCAAATGCAACAGCCAGCACCTCGTCGGAGTTCAATGCCGATCTGAGCGAGATATATCCTAAATCATAGTTAATGTAATATTCCGAGCTTGTGAGCAGACGTGCACTTTCAAGTTTTTCGTAATCTTCTCCGCCTTCCAAACCGTAATTACTCAATAAATCGCTCACTCCGTCAATGTTTCTAACGGTATAGCCCATATAATTGAACGACAGCGTATCGGTAACTGTTTCGTATAAGCTATTGCTTGCGTTAGACGGAAATGTTCCCGGATTTGTCGTCCACATCGGCGGTATGTGGTTTATCATATTGTCGGGATTGGATTCTCCCAAGTCGGTAAACGCCACAATGTTGCGGGCTTGCTCAAAATTACCACGCTTGTTTGTTACCCACACTTCTACACGGTTGAGCCTTACCGAAGAATTAATCATTGGCAGTGTGCTCATTGCTCTATCGTAGTTGTTGTGAAAATGGTGAGCTAAAAAGAAGTGTCGATTTTCATCATAAGCATCGGCGCTTATGTCGAAAGGCGTTGTTTGTGCACCGTTTCGCAGACTTACTGTTTGCTTGTCCGATTCCTGTTGCGATAAAACGGCATCAACAGTTAGGCGTCCGAATTTCAACTGTGTTTTGAGCCCGAAAAGAGCCGAACTTCCGGTGATGAGCGAACTGCTTAGTGGCATACTGACGTTTCCGGCTTCGAGTTTTTGGAGAATATCGTCTTCTTTTCCTTCGTATGCGAGTTTAATTAACTGTTGGTCATAGTCAAAAGAAGCTTCGGTATTGTAGTTCATCGCCAAATTGATTCTGTCGCCGACAGAGCCTCTGACACTTAATTGTATTTTTTGATTAAAATCGAATGTAGGCGGCGGATTTCGAGACCGTTCCGTTAATGTCGGATTGTCTATTTTGGTTTTGCGTAATCCAAATCCTAGTTCGGTCGAACCTTGCGTTTGTACTTGGATGCCTCCGGGACCAAAAATATTTTCACCTTTACCGATATCGAACTGCATATTGGTAATGTCAAGTTCTTTTTTTTCATTTTGAGGAGCAGAACCGACTTGGTTTTTTTGGTCCCAATATTCTTGCATGGAACGTTGCATACTGTAATCTCTGTATTCTTCCGAATTCAATACATACGGATTGCTGATGTCTTCGTCGCCTATTTTAGTACGAAAAATGTAGTGTCCCGTTACGGGATCATACTCTACGGAAGTTTGAATGTTATCGGGATCTTTTAAGTCAATGGGCGATGTTGCTCGAAGTTCATCGATTGACTGACCGTCTTTTTGAGGAATGGGAAAAACAAGATTACTGCCGCTATCTTCGTTCCGTCGAGGAGGTTCGTTAGCGGAAAATTCTTGAGCAATAGCAAATGCAGAATATAGGAATATTCCGCATGCAAGTATCCACGTTGTTTTCGTTAATCTTATTCTCAAAGCTGTTTTCTATTTTAGTTAACGAGTTTACTCGTTAACCTGTCAACTTTATATTTTTTTACAATAATTTCAGTGCTTGCTTCAGCACTTGCTCCACCGAAAGTGTGGGATTTTCGTTCACTATTTTCGTTACTGCCTTTTGGGAAGCCGATTGATTAAAACCAAGCATAACAAGAGCCGACAATGCTTCGGTTTTAATCGCGCTATCTCGCTGTGTGGTCAAAATACTTTCTTCGGTTACTTTCTTTACCTTGTCGCGTAAATCAACAATCACTCTTTCTGCGGTTTTAGCGCCAATTCCTTTAATGCTTTTCAGCATCGATACATTGCCTGATGCAATAACATCTTCCAATTCTGCGACTGACAGCGACGACAATATCATTCTTGCTGTATTCGCTCCGATGCCGGAAACAGAAATGAGCAGCAAAAATAATTGACGTTCGGACTTATCCAAAAACCCGTACAGAATGTGCGCGTCTTCTCGAATGGCTTCATAAACATATAGTTTGCACGATTGTTTGTCTTGCAAAGTGCTGTATGTATTGAGCGATATATTTATGAAATAACCCAGACTATTTGCTTCAATCACGGCATGTGCCGGACTGATTTCGGTTATTTCACCTTTTATGTATTCTATCATAAACGATAATTAAACGGTATAATGCCGAAATAAACTGCAAAGATATTTATAAAAAATGTATTTACAATCATTTATGAATATCCAAATGTAGGCATACGTTTTTTATTAACGTATATTTTTGGGAAAACGTATTTTTGAAGTTGATTTTTTGAGATATTTGTTTCAAGATATTCATGGATATTTGCTTCGTGATATTTATTGAAACTAAATATTAATGCGAATCACGAGTTGAAAAGCCCGTTTTCTGTCCCGATAGGGACAGAATGTTGGTAGAAACATTGATAATTCCATTGTTTTGTGCCGTTAGGTACAAAATATGAACATTTTCGTTAAACAATAAGCAGAAGCCAAATTTATTTGGATTATGCTGTCGCGAGAAAATGACTAAATTTGAATGTATTTTCTTTAATATCGCGTATCTAACGGCACGCAGGCAGATGCTAATAATATTTTTTACCAATATTTTGTGCCTAACGGCACATATTTTTCAACTCTTGATTCGCGTTATTCATCCTGTAAAAATTTAGACAGTTTCTAAAACTTGTCAACTTTTTGTTAAAATTTCATTTGCGCAGAAATGCCAAATTGTCTTGGTTTTCCTTGCTGTACAAAAGAATTGTTTAAGCTCGTAAAATAAAACACGATATATTCTTCATTCAGTGCGTTTTTAGTCCAGCAATTTAGATTGAATTTTCCTTTTTCAAACGAAATACTTCCGTTCAGCAATCCGTAATAGTTTCGTGAGACATTGTTGTTTTCGGTAAAGTAGATTTTTCCGGCGCCGTTGTATTGTGCTCTGAATACTATTTGGTCTAAGAAATTCCGGTTTATTTTCAATCGATAATCGGCGCTTACCGAAAAAGTATTTTGTGGAACTAATGGAATGTAATTTCCAGCAAAATCGTGTTCGCCGGTGTTGTACTTTTTAAAAGTTGCTTTTGTGTAGCCGTATGAAACATTCGCAGAAAGATTTTCGAAAATGTTATACACAATAGTTGCTTCTGCACCAAGACTTTCGGAACGCCCTGCATTTTCTGTCCTGCGATTACCCATATTTGTTGATGCAAACGTTACAATTTGTTGATTGGTGTAATCAATGTAAAACAATGCTGCATCAACATAAAGTTTTTTGCTGATAATTTCCGAATGTGTACCGATTTCGTAGTTTATGGTGTATTCGGGTTTATAGGCAATGATGTCTTTTATGTCCGCATCTGTTTCATAATGCGGCACGCTAGGCATCTGATTCATTAGCTCTTGCCGCAATACATCGGAGAACATTTGAAAATTAAAACCGCCTGTTTTGTAGCCTCTGCTTACAGATGCGTAAATATTATATTTATCATTGAAATCATATTTTGCAGCAACTTTTGGCAACACTCCGAAAAAATCTTGCGTTACTTTTCCTTGAATGGTATCGCCTACGTGATAAGGAATTGTCATTGGGCGAGGACTTGGCGGCGTTACATTTACAACCATTTCGGCAGAAGTGTTATAATCCATAGAAGTTTGTTCGTACTCAAAACGGATACCTGCTGTAAGCGTCAGTTTGTTCCAAAATGTGTATGAAGATTGATGATACAAGGCGCTTCCATAGGCAGGAATATCAAACTTTCCGGGAAAATCGGCTTCTTGACTAACAATAAATGGCGGTAAGTTTTCAACCAACGCGCTCAACGCGCCTTCTCTGAAAATCATCGGAGCATCAACGTTCGATTTTTTATAAAAACCAAAAGCTCCCGCCACCCATTGATATTTAGAATCTCCGCGAGAACGAAATACAAATTCTTGTGTTACATTATTTATCTTTTGATTTTGCGTCAACGCAAGAATCGAGTCAGCTGTAAAATCTTGGTCAATTTTCATTTGGTCGTCCAAGTATTGAAAGCTTGATGCTGATGTGAACAACAGGTTGGACGATTTGCGTTGAAAACTCAATCCGGTGTTAAACAATTCTCTTTTATAAGTGCCGTTTTCGTTGTAGTCTATCGCGCCGACTTCGCCGGTTTCTACATCGTAAGCCGCGTAAGGATAAGCGCGTTGCGATGTGTTGTCGTAAACGGCAGAAAGTTTCATGTTCCATTTTTGGTTCATTCTCCATTCCGTTTTAAAACGTGCGCCGAAAGATTCGGTGTAATCTTTTTTTCCGTTGAATTCGTTGGTAAAAAAACCGTCATTGTGATGATAATATCCTGCTAATGAAATACCTACATTATTACCTATTTTTTGGTAGTGAGATAATTTATACAACTGGTCGTTGGCGTTTCCGTAAGAAGCAAAAGCTCTTGTGCCTTGATAATCGAGTGGCGACAGCGTATTTATTTTAATCAATCCGCCAATCGTATTTCGTCCGTAAAGTGTTCCTTGCGGTCCGCGCAACAGTGCAATATCTTTAATATCGTAAAAACCCAAATCGAACGCACTTTTATCCAAATACGGAATATCGTCGACATACAAGCCAACTGAAGGCTCATTCATACGAGAACCGATTCCGCGAACGTAAATGCTCGACGTAATTTTTGAGCCGTAATCAGGCATTGTGAAATTCGGTACAACCATCGAAAGGTCGTGCAAACTGTTCATATTTGTACTTTCTATTTTTGCGGCAGGAATAAACGAATAAGCAACAGGTTGGTTTTTAAACGATTTGTTTTCGCGCGATGATGTTACGTTTATTTCGTCCAGCACAACTGTCGAAGGATTATGAGTAAGCGCAAGATTTGAGAATCGGTGGTAATCTAAGCTGTCAGCAGGCGTTTCGTTTTGTGCTGATACGGTTGATTTGATAATTAACAATAAAAAAAGACAGGTAATAATTTTTTTCATCGGAATAATATGTTAAATCTGAATTTTCAATTAAATTAAGCCTAACAGGTTTTTAAAAACCTGTTAGGCTTTGATACGAAAGTAATTTGTAATTTTTTATATAAAAGCAAAAATTGAAGATGCAAAATTAAAAAATAAGAAAATGAAAATCAATCCCTATTTATGGGGATAAAGGTATTTGAAAAATTTAGTTTATTTTTGTCTTGAATTTTTTTCAACTATTTTTCGCAACAGGAAGCTATCTCAAAAGTCTGTCATTCCGTACTTGACACGGAATCTCCTCAGATGACATTCCTGTTTATCAAAAGATTGCGGGTCAAGCCCGCAATGACAGTGAGGTTTTTAGACTTTTATTGCTTAACGAAATAGTTCATAAATAATAAATAAAATGAATTGGAAAGCTCTTTTTGCAGACAGTAGTTTCTTTGTGAAATTTATACTGACCGTTTTTTTCGTTATCGTCGGATTGTTGTTTAGTGTTGTCGTAACATCGGTAATTTTCAGTTGGTTTGGAATTCCTGCTACCGGCGATATATCTTTTTTGCTCGATAATCATATCGCTGCTTTGAAAATCTCGCAATTCTTGCAAAGCATTTGCGGGTTTCTTCTTCCGGCAATGATAATGGCTTACTTGACAAGCGCGCAACCGCTTTCTTTTTTATCGTTACAAAAAACTCCGGGACTGAAATTGACATTGATTACCATTGTGTTTATGCTTATTGCCATTCCTGTTATCAACTGTTTGGCAGAACTGAATGCAAGTGTAAAATTCTCCGAATCTCTCCAATGGCTTGAAGCATGGATAAAAAAACACGAAGATTCAAGAGTTCTCATCACCGAAAAGTTTCTCGAAACATCAACTATATACGGCTTACTGCTGAATATTTTTCTGATAGCAGTAATTCCGGCCATTAGTGAAGAGTTTTTTTTCAGAGGATTATTGCAATGTTATTTTGCTCAATGGACTAAAAACAAACATATTGCCATTTGGCTGACTGCTTTTATATTCAGCGCAATTCATATTCAGTTTTACGGGTTTGTTCCGCGTATTTTACTGGGAGCTTATTTCGGATATTTGCTTGTGTGGTCAGGTTCTATTTGGCTTCCTGTGATTGCTCATTTTGTGCATAATGCCACAGCAATTGTTTTATATTTTTTGTGGAAAAACGAATACATTGGTTTTAATCCCGAAGAGTTTGGAATTCACGGAACTTTTTTCGTGGCGTGTATTAATGCTGTTTTGTTGGTTTTGATGATATATTTAACCCCTAAATCCCCTAAAGGGGACTTTTCAGAAGTATCGTCTTAAATGTCTAAACTACAATAACAACAATTTCTATTATACATTTTTCTCTTTTGTCAATCTTTTTTGTAATTTTATGTTCTAAAATATACACAAGATGAAGAAGTTATTATTTGTATTTTTCCTACAACTGCTTGTTTTGGTCGTTCTTGCACAGGCACCGGAAGGTTATTATTCGTCTGCATACGGCACAAACAAAGCTCAACTCAAAACTGCGCTCTACGAAATAATAAGAGGTCATACAGTTCGCTCTTACGACAATCTTTGGACTGATTTTCAAACTACGGACAAACGCGAAGACGGAAAAGTATGGGATATGTACTCAATCTGTTCTTTTACGTTTGTAAGCAAGCAATGCGGTAATTACAGTGGTGTATGCGACTGTTACAACAGGGAACATTCTTTCCCTAAAAGCTGGTTTGATGATGCATCGCCTATGTACACCGATTTATTCCATCTTTATCCTACCGATGGTTATACTAACGGACGGCGCGGCAACTATCCTTTTGGCGAAGTGGGTAGTGTTACGTGGAGTGGTAATAACGGCAGCAAATTGGGCAGCGCAACATCCGGTTTGGGCTATATCGGCACTGTTTTTGAGCCTGCCGACGAGTACAAAGGTGACTTTGCACGAACTTATTTTTATATGGTTACACGCTATGACAACGTAGTAGCATCGTGGTACCGCAACGCCGAAGCAAAGCCTACACTCGACGGCACAACCTATCCTGCCTTCACATCTTGGTCGCAAGCAATGTTGCTAAAATGGCATCGGCAAGATCCTGTAAGTGAGAAGGAAACAGACCGAAACAATGCCGTATTTGGCATTCAGCACAATCGTAATCCATTTATCGACCATCCTGAATTAGCGGAATATATTTGGGGAAATTATAAAGATGACGCGTGGAATTATTTGCCCACCGGTACAAACGAAGCGAAAACCATCGTTTTTTCGATAAGCCCAAATCCTGCTAAAACACATATTGAAGTATCGATAAATTTATCGGAATCAGCAACTTATACGATTTATAATTTATCGGGTATAATGCTTCTTACAGATAATCTGTCACCCGAAAAAACCATTTCGATAGAATCTTTGCAGAATGGTATGTATCTGTTGGAAATTCAAAATAAAAGTGGTCGAAGTATCACAAAATTTATTGTAAGTCAATAGGACAAAAAAACTTTTGTCCTATTGACTTACAATATTTTTTATAATCTTGAATTATCATCTCATCAGCGTAAAATGTCCGATATATTCTTTTCCGTTATCGTACAATCTTATCAAATACCAATAATCGGTGCTTGGCATTGGTTTTCCTAAATAATTTCCATCCCAACCGGTAAAGTTATTTGTCCATTTTACAAGCAATTTGCTGAAACGGTCGTAAATCTCAATGTCATACTCGTAGCATTCGATATTTTTTATAATCCATTTGTCATTCCTATTGTCTACATTCGGTGTAAAAAATGAAGGAATTTCTATTTCGGGACAAATTTCTTTCGACAGCACTTCTAAAAAGGTGATAACAATGCTGTCGCAACCTGCATGACTTACAAGCGTGTCTCTGTAAAGACCTTCTTGATAATATGCGTTTCCATTGAAATTATAACTTTCTCCTTCGCGAATAGTTACAATGGTGGTAATTTGCGACTTCGGAAGAACCGATAAATTCACGGTTATTGTGCTATCGCAACCCACTGAATTATAGAATTTCTTTTCGTATTTTCCGGGCGTTATAAGTATCATGTCGTAAAAGTTGTAATGACGACCTTCACATATTTCAGCATTGTAAGACCAAGTGTAATGATCGTGTACCGACAAGTGCAGTGTAACAATGCTGTCGCAACCGACAACAGGTGTTTGCAGTGTGTCTTTATATGTACCGGCGGCATTAAGCCGTTTTCCGTTGAAATCGTAATAACTGCCGGCGCATATACCGTAAGCATACGAATAAGTCAAATAATCTTGCACTGACAAATGTACGGTAACGATACTATCGCAACCTAACGATGATGTCAGTGTTGCACTGTAATTTCCGGACGTATTGTAGTAATTACCGTTAAAGTAATAACTGTTTCCGGTACATATTTGCTTGTTGTACGAATGATAAACAGTTTCTATTTCCGACAACCGAAGCGTAATAATAACGCTGTCGCAACCGGTTATTTGCGAATATACAATATCATTGTAAATACCCGGCGATGTTAGTATAGTGCCGTTGAAATCATACGTACCAACATTTTTACAGTACGAATCGCTATAAGAATAATGTACGGTATCGGAAACAAACAAGTGCAGTGTTACAATACTATCGCAACCGACAACGGTTTCGCGATTGAACACAAATGTATTGCTCGTAGTACCAACTGCAAAAATTTGGTCGCGCCAAGTATATGGCAATTGTGATACGCAAATGGTGTCGTATTCCGTTTGATTATGAACAGGATTTACCGTTAAGTTCAATGTTACAATACTGTCGCAACCGGTAGCCGATACAATCAGTGTATCTACATAAATGCCTGTTGCCGTGCGGTAAATACCGCCAAACAAAATACTATCGCCTTCGCAAAGTATTTCCGTGAGTTCGTTGCGCAATGTATCGGTTGTTATTTCGACAAAAACCCAAGCACTATCGGCTGCAGGTTTAAGTCCGGTGCACACAATTTTGTACTGTACGGAATCTCGTACATTACCGGTAATATTGCGGAACCGGAATATCAGCGTATCGTTTACCAATTGCGCTGTGTTGTCCGATAATGTCGGCGCCGACAGAAGCGAAAGTTCCGGTTTATCGCAAGTATAAAAATCATTTTTCAACAACGGAACACGAATAATTGTATCTCGGCAAGAATGTACAACAACAGTGTCGTTAACCGCTTCAACCTCGGGACAATTTTCCGGATTATTTTCTATAACGGCACGAACAATACGTGTTAGTCCGGTATTAACATCTGTGATGGTACAATAATAAGTTCCTTCGCATAATCCGGTAGCAGTAGCAGTAGTTTGAAGCCATGGGTCGTCCCATTGGTAAGAGAAAGTTCCCGTTCCACCGTAAGCCTGTGCGCTGGCGGTTCCGGTACATTCGCTCGCAGTGCGCGTATTACAAACGCTGTTACAATAACCTTGCGTTGGCAGCGTAAAATCATTGAACGTCCAAGCTGCGCCATCGGGTATTCGTTTTGGAGTATTATCTTCCCACAAAGAAACATTCCTGTT
>Ga0082212_10001628_pt1 | contig 33021 bp, 32 predicted proteins | sample TergutNt197P3_FD_71548 | JGI IMG/M metagenome (GOLD analysis project Ga0082212, IMG submission 71548) | Neocapritermes taracua P3 segment gut microbial communities from Petit-Saut dam, French Guiana - Nt197 P3 | ecosystem: Host-associated > Arthropoda: Insects > Digestive system > Gut ... | reverse complement strand
CGCAACGCAGTGGAGCGAGTTTTGAGTTTGCCGCGGCGGAGCATAGAGCCGCACAAGACCGGAGAACGGCTTGCGGGACAGGCCACGTCCAGACCGCCCCCCGTAGCCTTGCGCGGCGCCGCACAAGACCGGAGAACGGCTTGCGGGACAGGCCACGTCCAGACCACCTCCCGTAGCCTTGCGCCGCTAGAAGATCAATATTTGAAGGCATCGCTCTACAATTTTGTCATTGCACCCCCCTCCAACGTCTTTTAGGACCGCTATCAGGCATATAATGGTTATGCCGATTATGGGAACAGGGTCATCCCTTTTGAACATCACATCACGAATCTTGAATTTTCTGGCAAGGGGGAGTTGTATGCGCAAGAAGATATATCTTTTGCATGAGTCTGTCGATTCATCTATGAGTTTTGCTGTCGTTGGCAATGTGGAGAAGTTCGCACAGAATAAGCATGTATGTAAGTGTTGGCGGTTTTGCCAGGAGCATCAGCTTAAGGCGTTCCTTATTCTTTTGGATTATGTGGATAGGCGTAAGGCGCCGGGCCGAGATGGGGGTTATTCCGGGTCCGGCAAAGGCAGATTGCCGTCTCGGGTTTTTTCACGGTTGGACGCTTTGCCGGATAAAGTGGATGTGGTTATTCCCTGTCTTATGCCCAGACATATCCCTGATATTGTTGAAGAAAGTGCCAGGGTTGGGGCCCATACCATATGGTTTCAGGAGAAGAACTGGACGCCGGAATTCCAGGAAAAGGCTGAGGTGAATGGCTTGGCTGTTGTTCGTGGGTGTGTGTTGAAACACAAGAAATACCAAGGGGTCGTTAAGTTTTTGCGGCCTTGCTACTGGCATGGGTTGAGTTGTCCTAAGGTTATGCCAAAATATCAAAGATAATTCGTAATCATTTGACAGCGTCTTGCAAAGCCAAGACTCTGGCGGGAATCGTTGGGGAGTTTGAGTTGTCGGGCGTTATAAGGGTTCCGGCGTATTCTATGGCGTAGATGAGGCCGGCAAGGGTGTCGAGGGATGTGGGGCAGGGAATATTGAATTCCACGGACATGCGGCGCATTTGGAAGCCGTCCCGTAGGGGTTGTTTGCCCCGAGTCAGGGTGTTGATCACGAAGACGACTTCTTTGTTGCGGATGATGTCAATGACGTTGGGGGAGCCTTCGTGGATTTTGCTGACTTCGCTCACCGGGAGGCCGTGAGTGCGGAGGAACGTTGCGGTACCGCTTGTGGCTCTGAGTCCGAAACCAAGTTCACTCAACCGTGTCAGGTGGGGCAGGGCTTCTTCTTTGTCTTTGTCGGCCAGGGTGACAAGGATGTCGCCGGAGTGGGGGATGCGGTAACCGGCCCCGAGGAATCCTTTGTACATAGCTTCGGGCAAGGTTTCGGCTAAGCCCAGGACTTCGCCGGTTGATTTCATTTCAGGACCTAGGGAGGGTTCGACATCGGTTAGTTTGTTGAAGGAGAAAACCGGGATCTTGACGGCAACGAGGTTGGGATTCGGGTAGAGACCGCCGCTGTAGCCTTGTTGGGACAGGGTTTCGCCCAGTTGGATTCGGGTGGCCAGTTTGACCAAGGGAATGCCTGTGACTTTGCTGAGGATCGGAACGGTGCGGCTGGCCCGGGGGTTGACTTCGATGACGTAGATTTGGTTGTTTTGGATAATGAATTGAATATTGAGCAGGCCTTTGACCCGAAGGGCCAAGGCTATGCGTGTTGTGTACTCAGTGAGGGTGTCGATGAGGGCAGGGGTGAGGGTTTGGGGAGGGTATATGGCGATGCTGTCGCCGGAGTGGATACCGGCTCGTTCCAGGTGTTCCATAATGCCGGGGATGAGGACGTTTTCCCCGTCGGCGACGGCGTCGACCTCAACTTCGCGACCCATCATGTAACGGTCAACGAGGACCGGATGTTCGGGGGAAACCCGGACGGCTTGAGCGAGATAGTCGGCGAGATCGGTTTCGTTGTAGACGATTTCCATAGCTCGGCCCCCCAGTACATAGGAGGGTCTAACCAGGACGGGAAATCCCAGAGAAGTCGCTATGCCGTGAGCTTCGGTGTGACTATGGGCCAGATTGCCTTTGGGGCGCGGGATCCGGAGGGTTTCCAGGAGATCGTCGAATTTCTCGCGGTTTTCGGCCCGGTCAATATCTTCGACACCGGTGCCTAAGATGGCGACGCCACGCTCCAGGAGGGGTTTGGCCAGATTAATGGCGGTTTGGCCGCCGAATTGGACAACGACACCAAGGGGGTGTTCCTGGTCTATGACGCTCATGACGTTTTCGACGTTGAGGGGTTCAAAGTAGAGGCGGTCTGATGTGTCGGGGTCTGTGCTGACGGTTTCGGGGTTGTTGTTGATGACGATGGACTTGTACCCCATCTCCCGGATGGCGTGGGAAGCGTGGACGGAACAGTAGTCGAATTCGATGCCTTGGCCGATGCGGATGGGGCCGGAACCGAGGACGAGGATTTTGTCGTCTCCGGTGGGGTGGTTCTCACCCTCTTCTCCAAAACTGGAGTAGTAGTAGGGGGTGACGGCGGGAAATTCTCCGGCGCAGGTGTCGACCATGAGATATCCGGGGATGATGCCCCGGTCACGACGTATCTGAGCGATGGCGGTTTCGTCGACACCCAGGAGGTGGGCCAGCTGGAAGTCACTGAAGCCGGCCGCCTTGGCCGCTGACAAATGGTCGTCGCGGTCGTCGCGGTCGCGGTCGCGGTCGCTGGCTAAGGCATCCAGCAAAGCCGGCGCGGATAGCTGGGAGAGGTTTTTTTCCAGGTTGACGATTTTGATGATTTCGTTGAGGAAAAAGTAGTCTATTTTGGTGATTTTGTTGATTTGTTCTATGGAGACGCCTCGGCGTAGTGCTTCCGCGACGAGGAAGAGTCTTTCGTCGTCGGCTTTTTCGATTTTGGTCAGGAGGTCGGAGAGCGGGATAGCACGGAAGGCTTCCATGAGCAAGCCTGTGAAGTTGGCTTCCAAAGAGTAGATGGCTTTGAGCAGGGCCGCGGAAAAATTGCGGCCCAGGGCCATGACTTCGCCTGTGGCTTTCATCTGAGAGCCTAGGGCCCGTTGGGCGCCGGTAAATTTGTCGAAGGGCCAGCGGGGGATTTTGGCGACGATGTAGTCGATGGTGGGTTCGAAACAGGCTGTGGTGGTGCCGGTGACGGTGTTGGGAATCTCGTCCAGGGTGTAGCCAAGGGCGATGCGGGTGGCGACTTTGGCGATGGGGTAGCCTGTGGCTTTGGAGGCCAAGGCACTGGAACGGCTGACTCTGGGGTTGACTTCGATGACGTAATATTGGCTGCTGTAGGGGTGGAGGGCGAACTGGATGTTGCAGCCGCCTTCAATAGCGAGTTCGCGAATGATGGAGAGTGCTGCTTGGCGCATCATGCGGAAATCTTTGTCGGAGAGGGTCTGGGTGGGGGCGACGACGATGCTGTCGCCGGTGTGTATGCCGACGGGGTCGACGTTTTCCATGGAACAAATGGTGATACAGGTGTCGGCGCTGTCCCGCATGACTTCGAATTCGATTTCTTTCCAACCGGCGACGCTGCGTTCGATAAGAAGTTGGCTGTTGATGCTGTATGTCAGGCCTTTGGCAGCGATTTCGGTTAGGGTGTCGTCGTCATGGGCGACGCCGCCGCCTGTGCCGCCCATGGTGTAGCCGGGGCGCACGATGACGGGGTACCCGATGGAGCGGGCAAAGTGAAGGGCATCGTCTATGGTTGAGACAATAGCGCTTTCGGGAACGGGTTCACCGATTTTTTCCATGGTTTGTTTAAAACGTTCCCGGTCTTCGGCTTTTTCGATGGAGTCCAAGGATGTGCCCAAGAGACGGACCTCTTCCCGGGCTAGGGTGCCGTCCCGGGAGAGGGTCATGGCCAGGTTCAGGCCGACTTGTCCGCCCAGGGTAGCCAGCAGGCTGTCCGGGCGTTCTTTGGAGATGACGGCGCGGACGGTTTCCGGGGTCAGGGGTTCGAGATAGATTCGTGAGGCCATTGGGGCGTCGGTCATAATGGTGGCCGGGTTGGAGTTGATCAGTATTGTTTCCACGTGTTCTTCTTGCAGGGTTCGGCAGGCTTGGGTTCCCGCGTAATCGAATTCGGCGGCTTGTCCGATGATAATGGGTCCGGAGCCTATGACGAGGACTTTTTTGATGTCGTTATGTTTAGGCATGGGCGGTGAAATCTCCTTTCTGCAGGAGCAAAGCGTGGAATTGTTCATAAAGATAGTGGGTGGTGTGGGGTCCGGGTTGAGTGGTTGGCACGAATTGCAGGGAGAACGCGAATCGGTTGGGACAGGCCAAGCCTTCAATGGTTTTGTCGTTGAGGTGCTCATGGGTGATGACAACGTCTTCGCTGAAGGGGCCTTCCAAGGCGAATCCGTGGTTTTGGGAGGTGATATACAGCGTATTCATGGGTTTGAGATTCGCGGCTCTCGAACCCTCGACTTCAGGAATTCCGACCCAGCGGGTGAGTTCGCGGACAGGGAGATTTGCTCCTCTGTGGCCGGGTTTCAAGGGGCGGACACGGCCGCCCAGGGCCAGACCCAGGAGTTGATGGCCGAGGCCGACACCCATGAGGGGCAGGGGCCGGGCCAGGATCCCGGTGATGGTTTGGCATATTTCCGGCAGGTCTTGAGGGTTGCCGGGGCCGTCAGATAAAAGCACGCCGGCAGGCGCGCATTGCATGATTTCGGTCAAAGTGCAACTCGGGGGCAACAGGGTAATGGCACAACCGAGGGTATGGAGGGCGTTGATGAGATAATCTCGACCACCAAAGTCCAGGAGGGCAACCCGGGGGCCGTCTGGGTTCTCAGGGAGATCCCTGCGCGTGGTGACCGCGATGTCACGAATCAGGTTCCAGGTGGGGGTAGGGGTCAGAGCGGCGGCGCGGATCCGCAGTTGGTCGAAGTCTTCATCCAGGCTGATCAGACCTTGTTGGCTACCGTGAAGGCGCAGGTGTTTGGTGAGAGCACGGGTATCGATTTGGCTAATAGCGACAATGCCTTGATCCACGAGGTAGCGATGGAGGGTCTGTTCTGTGCGGTAATTGCTGGGAAGGGGGCACATGTCGTGGACGATGAGACCACGAGCTCCGATGCTGGGGGATTCCCGGTCTTCTTTGTTGACACCGTAGTTGCCTATAAGGGGATAGGTCATAACAATAATTTGACCGGAATACGTGGGATCGGTTAGGATCTCCTGGTATCCGGTCATGCTGGTGTTAAATACAATTTCACCGCTGGTTTCTTCCGCTAAGCCAGCGGAGACGCCTGCGAATATGCGGCCGTCTGCTAGACATAAGTATGATTTCATATAGGGGACGTTCCTTTCTGGATGAGGTGGGTGGCTCGTGCGAAGCCCGCTTTAGCATTGAGCTGGATTCTGCTATATTTTAATTGGTTTTGGCGATTGTGTCAAATTGCTGTTGCTGGTATAATATTGTCTATAAGTTGGTAACTTTCCGGTCATTTGTCAGATGGTGGCACGGGATAACGCAGTGGTAAGTCTTGTCTTAATTCTTCCGCATAAGAAAAAAACTGCTTGGAACACTAAGGGAATGATGAACTCAGATGATATTCCGGGGACACATTCCAAGAGACCGGAGCAGATGCCTGTTGAGCAGGTGCTTCTGGAGGATTTGATGCAGGATGTTCGGCAATACGATGACGATTGGTTTGCCGTGCTGGCTGTTGAGGACATGAAGTCGTTTTTGGACACGTGCTACATAGAAAAACAGAAAGGGGATGGAGTATGAACAAGTTGAGAATGGATGAGGTTGATGTTCGTGGAAAACGGGTTTTAATGCGGGTGGATTTTAATGTGCCCATGAATGAGGCGGGAGATATTACGGATGATACACGTATCCGGGCGGCGTTGCCGTCGGTGGATTATTTGATTGCCCAAGGGGCTAAGGTGATTTTGGCGTCTCATCTGGGTCGGCCAAAAGGGAAGGTGAACGCGAAGTATTCATTGACACCGGTAGCTCAGAGGCTTAGTGAACTGTTGGAGCGTCCGGTGGCTATGGCGAAGGATTGTGTCGGCGAGGAAGTCAGACAGCAGGCTCACCGGTTGCGTGATGGTGAGGTTCTTTTGTTGGAGAATTTGCGGTTTCATACTGAGGAGGAGGCGAATGATCAGGAGTTTGCCAGGGGGCTTGCGAATCTGGCGGAGCTTTTTGTGAACGACGCTTTTGGGACGGCCCATCGCGCTCATGCTTCAACGGCGGGGGTGGCTGCTTATATTCCGGCTGTAGCGGGGTTTTTGATGAGCCGCGAGGTTGATGTTATGGGGCGGGCGTTGGCAAATCCGGAACGGCCTTTTGTGGCGGTAATCGGCGGCGCTAAAGTCAGCGATAAGATTGATGTGATTCGCAGCCTTATATCGAAGGTGGATACGTTGATTGTGGGTGGCGGAATGGCGAATACTTTTTTGCGGGCTCAGGGGTTTGATGTTGGGCGATCTCTTTGTGAGTCGGATAAAACGGACTTGGCTGGGGAATTGCTGGAACTGGCGAAAGAAAATACTGTGAGGTTTCTGTTGCCGGAGGATGTCGTGGTGGCGAAGGCTTTTGATAATGACGCGCCATCAAAGGTTGTACCGGTGAGCGGGATTGAGGCTGATGACCAGGCTTTGGATATCGGGCCTGCCAGCGTGGCGGTTTTTGCCGGCGCTTTGAGGGAGGCCCAGACGGTGATTTGGAACGGGCCAATGGGCGTGTTCGAGATGCCGAGTTTTGCCGGCGGAACCAGGGAGATTGCGAAGGCTGTCGCCGAGTGTGCCGGTGTGAGTATCGTCGGAGGAGGGGATTCGGTTGCGGCTGTCGAAATGATGGGATTAGCGTCCGCCATGACCCATATTTCGACAGGAGGCGGCGCTTCGTTGGAGTTTCTGGAAGGAAAAGTTCTGCCGGGTGTCGAGGCATTGCAGGAGAGGTGACTAAACGTAAGCCGAGCACCAAATCCCGAATATCGAATAGGGATACCGGATCGCGAGTGATTGAATTAATCGAACTATTGAGAAGGAGGATCTGTTGTGGAGAGAAAACCGTTAATCGCCGGCAATTGGAAAATGTATAAGACTTTGGCGGAAGCTAGGGAGTTTGCCAAAGAGTTTGCCGCCGGTCCGAATGAGTGGCCGGATGTGGATGTGGTCATTTGCCCCCCTTATACGGCATTGGCAGCTCTGCAGGAGGCTTTGGAAGGTAGCGCTGTTATGTTGGGTGCCCAGGATATGTTTCATGAGAAGCAGGGGGCCTATACAGGCGAGATTTCTGCGGGTATGTTGAAGGAATTGTCTTGCCGGTTTGTTATTATCGGCCATTCGGAGCGGCGGGAGCACATTCGGGAGACGGATGAGTCTATTAGCCTCAAGGTACATGCGGCTTTGAGTCAGGGGTTGACGCCTATTCTTTGTGTGGGTGAGAACCTGAAGCAGCGTGAGCAGGGGAAGGCTCTGGGGTTTGTTCGGGGTCAGGTGGAGAAGGCTCTTGTGGATCTGAGTTCAACGGAGATGGGGGGCGTGGTGATCGCTTACGAACCCATCTGGGCGATTGGAACAGGCAAAACCGCGACAAGCGAGGAAGCGGGAAAGATGTGTCAGGCGATTCGTACGACTGTAGCCGGTATGGCCGGCGGTGTTGCTCAGGAGATGCGCATTCTTTATGGCGGCAGCGTGAATAAGGGGAATATTGCGGAATTAATGCGGGAGTCCCATATTGACGGGGCCTTGGTGGGCGGCGCGAGTCTGAAAGCTGCGGAGTTCAGGGAGATTATCCAACAAGCGAGGTGACGGTATGGCCGGTTCGATGTTTGATCCGGGGTCGGGGAGTTCTCCGATTCCGCGGAGTACCTCGGTTCCGTTGGTTCTGACCATTTTTGACGGGATGGGGTATACTGCCGATCAGGAGGGTAACGCTGTTCTGGCCGCAGGTATGCCATGTATGGATCGTCTGATGGGAGAGTATCCCAAGACGTTGCTTAAGGCTTCCGGGCGGGCTGTCGGGTTGCCGGAGGGACAGATGGGCAATTCGGAGGTGGGGCATTTAAACATCGGAGCCGGCCGTATTGTTTATCAGGAGTTGACACGGATTACGAAGGCGATTGAGGATAAGGTGTTTTTTCGTAACCCGGTGTTGCTGAAAGCTATGGATGATGCGGCCGGCGGGGCGTTGCACCTGCTGGGGTTGCTTTCGGACGGCGGTGTGCATTCTCATATTGAGCATTTGTTCGCGTTGTTGGAGATGGCTGTGACTGCGGATGTGGAGAATGTTTTTGTCCATGTGCTGCTGGACGGCCGCGATGTGTTGCCCCAGAGCGCGAAGCAGTTTGTTGTCCGATTGGAGCAGAAGATGGCGGAGTTGGGCCGCGGCAAGATTGCGTCGGTGTGCGGACGTTATTATGCTATGGATCGTGATAAGCGTTGGGACCGCGTGGAGAAGGCGTATCTGGCTTTAACCGAGGGGGATGGTGTCATCGCCCCATCGGCCATGGCGGCGGTTGAGAAGTCTTATGATTTAAAGGTTAGTGATGAATTTGTTGAGCCGACTGTTGTGGTTGATGATACGGGGAACCCGGTGGCGGTTATCCGTGACGGCGACACGGTGATTTTTTTCAATTTTCGGGCTGATCGGGCACGCGAATTGACCCGGGCTTTCACGGATGAGAGTTTTGTCGGGTTTGAGATGGGACGTCAGCCTCAGGTGAATTTCGTATGTATGACACAGTATGATGCTTCAATGAGTTTGCCGGTGGCGTTTCCGCCCCAGAATCTGGAGAATACTTTGGGGCGGGTGCTGGCGGAGCATGGGTTGAAGCAATTGCGTATTGCGGAAACGGAGAAGTATGCCCATGTGACGTTTTTTTTCAATGGGGGCGTGGAGGAGCCGGACGATCTTGAGGATCGGTGTCTGATTCCGTCTCCGACGGTGGCGACCTATAATTTGAAGCCGGAAATGAGTGCTTTTGAAGTTACGGATGAGGTTCTTAAGAGGTTGGCGGAGGAAAATTACGGGGTTATTATTCTGAATTTCGCCAATCCGGATATGGTTGGACATACGGGTTTTTTTGAGGCGACAGTGCAGGCGATGGAGGTTGTGGACAGCTGTTTGGGGCGGATTGCGCAGGCTGTGGAAGCTCGTGGGGGGACGCTGATTGTAACAGCGGATCACGGCAACGCCGAACGTATGTATGATGCGGAGGCGGAGACCGCTTATACGGCGCATACATCCAATAAGGTGCCTTTCGTGTTGGCGGATTCTTTCTATAAGGGTCGAGAGTTGCGTAACGGCGGGGCGTTGGCGGATATTGCGCCGACAGTTCTGGATATTCTGGGCATTGAAGTTCCTGGGGAGATGACAGGGAAATCGTTGTTGGTGCCGGTTTCGAAACAGCTGACGGCCGATTGTTGAGATGGCAGCGGGCGGAGCCCGTACGAGAGAGAGGATGTATGAATATGAGTTATATTGATCAAGTGTTGGCCAGAGAGATTCTTGATTCCCGGGGGAATCCCACTGTCGAGGTTGAGGTTTGGCTGGAGGATGGGTCTTTGGGCCGGGCGGCTGTTCCTTCGGGAGCGTCCACAGGGGCTTTCGAGGCGGTGGAGCTTCGGGACGGCGAGGCCGATCGCTATCTGGGTAAAGGTGTGTTGAAAGCGGTGGGTAATGTTCAGGATGTGATTGCGCCTGAGTTGGAGGGTCTGAATGTTTTTGATCAGCCGGCTTTAGATCGGTTGTTGCTGGAACTGGACGGGACACCTAACAAACATAAGCTGGGCGCGAACGCGATGTTGGGGGTGTCTTTGGCGGCTGCCGCGGCGGCGGCGGAGTCTTTGGGGTTGCGTTTGTACCAGTATCTTGGCGGGTGTAACGCTAAAGAGTTGCCTGTGCCGATGATGAATATTTTGAATGGCGGACAACATGCCGATAACAATGTGGACATTCAGGAGTTTATGGTGATGCCCGTGGGGGCGACCTGTTTCCGTGACGCCTTGCGTATGGGGGCGGAGATCTATCATAATTTGAAAGCTGTCTTAAAGAGCAAAGGGTTGAGTACGGCCATTGGCGACGAGGGCGGCTTCGCGCCGAATCTGAAGTCCAACAGCGAGGCGTTGGATGTTATTGTTGAGGCGATTGCGAAAGCGGGTTATAAGCCGGGCGAAGATGTTCTGCTGGCGCTTGATGTGGCTGCGACGGAGATGTTTGAGAATGGCGTCTATAAGTTGGCCGGTGAGGGGTTGACCAAGACGGCTGATGAGATGATCGCCTATTATGAGAGTCTGATCGGGGCGTACCCGATTGTGTCGATTGAGGACGGGTTGGCTGAGGATGATTGGCAGAGCTGGGCGGTGATGACCAACCGGCTGGGCAGTAAGGTTCAGCTGGTGGGGGATGATCTGTTTGTGACGAATCCGGCCCGGTTGGCGCAGGGGATTGCTCAGGGGTGCGCCAATTCGATTCTGGTTAAGGTCAATCAGATTGGGACGCTGACGGAGACGTTGGATGCTATTGAGTTAGCGAAGCGCAACGGGTATACGACGGTGATTTCTCATCGATCCGGAGAAACCGAGGATACGACGCTGGCCCATGTGGCTGTGGCTGTGAACGCGGGGCAAGTGAAGACCGGGGCTCCGGCGCGGACAGATCGGGTGGCGAAGTACAACGAGTTGCTGCGGATTGAGGAGGAGTTGGAAGGGTCGGCTGTGTTTAAGGGGCGCGGGGTTTTCCGGGTCTAGGATTCTTTTTGAGGATCTTCTATTGCGGTGGCAGCAAGATAATGGTGGAACCTAAAAAGCAAACGGTGATGTCAACAATGATGGTGAAGTCAATGCTCTGGATTCCGCAATATTCGCTCACTGGCTAATTGGCCGGGGATAACCATCAATGAACTTAACGCTGACGTAGATGGTGGCCGGGTTATGAGCCCCTTCTGTTAGTGTTGCGCTGGACCAAAATCAAGAAATCATGCTTTTCATGTGTTGTCGAAAGATAGATGATAATGTAGAAAATACCTGATCCCCTTCACAGGATTATCAAACTTTGCTACAATTCTGATTAGAAAACGTCACAAGGCAGCCAAACAGCGAAAGAGAAAATGGACATATGTGAACACTTTAATAACCGAAACGATCAGAAAGGAGAGGAGATCCCCAGATGCATATCCAAATCAACTATTACATCCTCGAAAGTATTGCCGACGACTTCCGCATGTGCCTGATCAAGATCGGCAACGCGGAAGAAGCGTTAGACAGACTGGAATATCTGTACATGCAAAGCGACGGCAAAGCCATTGATGCCCTCAGACTTCAGAAAGTCAGAATGCTCAGACAGCTGGAATTCTACAAAGACCGATATAGCGCCTTTGAACAACTCATCAGAGGGTACATCGAAGAAACCACCGCCCTCATCAGACCCGTCAGGTGGGACGCTGTGATGACGGTTGACGCCCCAAGTTTCAAGAGAGCCATCGAAGCCATGGAAGAAGAAGTCAACGGCATCATCAGAGGACCCTTTGGAACACGTGCCCCCAACGTCTACGGTCCTGACGATTTGCCCCAAATAACCCTTGACCCGGAAGTAGCGAGCCGGAACCAAGACGTCATCCAGCACAACAGGAAAATGATTGAAAACATCAGAGACAGTAGCCTGGAAGCCCACAGAAAATGCATGGCCAAAATCGCGCGTCTTTGGGAAATCTACTACAACCACTTCCTGCCCTTCGAAGAAAAAGACTACGAATACGGACAGAAAGCCATAGCCTTAGCCCATCAATTCGCCACACCCGGAGACAGGCTGGAAGAACTCAGCGGCAACCTCCATTCCCATGTTGTCGCTCCCGCGCAAAGCTTCTTCACCAGTCTAAGCAACGCAATCGAAGGGACCCTGAAATTCACCAGCGATGCCGGAGAATACGTCGAAGCAGCCATAGAAACAGGTATCAACAAGATCCCCGGCATCAGTTTCAACGGAGAATGGGCGACAGAATACCTTAACGACACCAATCTGGCCGTATCTGAAACCGTAGACGCCATCGTCAAAGAACCCTGGATTGTCACCGAAGGCATAGCCGACAGCGTCTCCTACGAGCTAGCCGAAAACGGCCCCTTGGTAGGGGGAGCGGCCATACTTGGGAGTGTGGCCCCTGATTTGCTCGGGAACAAAGGCATTCCTCGAATCCGGTATCTGGGTAAGCTTAAAGAGTTGAGGCGGGTTCGGTATGTTAAGAAGGTTGAGAGTGTGGTTGATGATGTTGCCGCTGGGGTGAAGCCGACAATCAAGAATGTTGAAACTACAGGCAAACTATCAATTAATGGCAAGACTATAGATTCGCTTGACGGTTTGGGGCTAAGTCAACTTGAGAAAAAGACATGGTCAGATCTTTTGAAAACAGGCAATGACGTTGACTTAATACCTGTTTCAAATGTTACTGATATGAAAACGGCAGATAGCTTTTTAAATGGCGTCAGAACAGAACTAAAAGCAATGGAGGGCTCTAATACTAATACTACGATAAAACGAATAGAGCAATGCTTTGAGAAACCCGACACATATCATGCGTTAATAGATGTGCGCAATGGGATGATTACAGCAGAACAGGCGCAAGGGATTATTGAATCCGCTAAGAGAATGAACAAAATTCCAACAGGCGGAAATGTAACTATATGGACACATGAGGGATTTATAACATTTCCATAAAAGGGAGAGGGTTGAATGTCTAAGATTCGATGCAGATGCAATAATGTATTGTCAAATATTGATGCTCCAAATGATATTGAGTTGATAGTATATTCAGATAGACAATGGGAGAATGAGATTAACATTGGTATTATTAACTCTATAGAAATACCTTCGCCAAAATATAATATCTGGAGATGTCCGGTATGCGACAGAATCTATGTATTTGAGAAAGGTAATGATGTAGCGATAAAGGTTTATGCTTTAGAAGATGAGCCGGATTCAGAAATGTTGCCGACGGATGTATGACCTCATTGCATAATGTTGCTGTTTCGCCTATCAGTAGAATAGCTCGATGATGTCGCTCATGTGGCGGGACGAGTTCCAGAGGTTGGTTCTGCCGAAATATGATAAATTTAAGTCTGATATAGGGGAAAGAGCCAGTATAGCAAGGAAAAATGGAGCTACATTGCGAGCTTTTGGTGGCTTCCGAAACCCAATCATGCATAGGGTAAGGTGGCCAAGATGACGTCGCCTCCTTTCCCCTCCGATTTAACCCGACTGACTCCCTTATATCAAGAAACTTCTTTTTGAGTTCGCCTTCGATGCGGACCAGTTCTGTTTCTGCGGCTTGGCGTTGTTTGCGGTCGTCCTGGTGAATGTGCATGACTTCGTTTAGGAATAAAATGGGGCGTATTCTATACAACCTCCATTCACATTCATTTTGATAGGCTTTCCCTCATCAGAACCCAATAAATACGTACCAACTACATTAAAGTAATAGGCATCTTTCGCATCTAAATACTTATCCTTATAAGATGGCCAATTCAAATAAACTTCCAGATCTCCCGTATCTTGATTCATTCTGTAAGCATATTCATCTTCAGTGAATCCATAAATCCATTTTGCGTCATAATTGAATATGCTATAAATATTGTTTCTGAATTCGATCTGGTTTTGGCCGTCAAGATCGCAACGCCAGACAGAGGTGTTTTCAGGGTTGCCTTTTATATAAAAGACATAACTGTCTGTAATCACATACTTTGGCCGAGACATTCCCTCCGCAATAAAATCTCTGCTAGGATTATCCGGATAGACGCGATAGAGGGTGTAATGTGACACTTCCCAACTTGGTCTGTCGTTTTCCGCAATGTAAAAATCACCCCTCGATGTAGGAACCCCACAAGCCTTTTCAAATACCAAATGCTCTTGATCAGCTGAGATATCCGCTGAAAAATAGCCGTCCAGATGTTCTTGCTCAGCTATATGAAGGGGGCTTCTCATGTATCGGATGTATAGGGCGTCTTGCAAACAGCGGATTTCCATAATGGATACTAATTCATTATCATGATTGGTTGTTATCTTGGTCCGGGCGTTTCCGTCTTTGTCGGTTCTGTACAATCTATCATAAGAAGAGGTATTGGATTGCTCCAAAAAATAGATATAGGAGCCATGAATCGCGAAATTTATGATTCTTCCCCGGACGATCAATTGGGTCTCGCCGCCTTGAATTGGCCACTTGTTTATGCCTCTTTCGTCACAATAATAGATATAGTCCCCATCTGATGCCGCTGTCCGATTATAGGGGTTATAGTATGGATCCAATATTTCCGGCGAGGGGCTATCTCCTGTAGAGCCGTCAGCAAAGCACCCCGACAACAACATAAGGGTTCCGATTATGATCAAAAGGCCTCTTTTCGTTATGCCATAACCATTCCTTTGCCGCGCTCAGGAGAATCCCGGCGGCGCAGCCCGCCTCACTCTCGTATATTCAGCAACTTTTGTTTCAGTTCGCCTTCGATGCGGACCAGTTCTGTTTCTGCGGCTTGGCGTTTTTCGCGGCCGTCCTGGTGAATGCGCATAACTTCGTCCAGAGTCGTAATCAGGTTTTGGTTTGTCAGCTGAAGGGTTTCGATTTCGACGATGCCCCGTTCGGATTCTTTTGCGGTTTCTATGGTGGCGGTCTTAAGTGCTTCCGAATTCTTGCGCAGCAGTTGGTTGGTCATATCCGTGACTTCGCGTTGGGCTTTGGCCGCCTGGAGGGAATGGGACAAGCCTAAGGCGAGAACAATCTGGCTTTTCCACAGGGGGATGGTGTTGACCAGGGTGGATTGGATTTTTTCGCTCATGAGGGTGTCGTTGTTTTGGATGAGGCGGATCTGGGGAGCCATCTGAATGGAGATGACGCGGGTGAGTTCCAAATCATGGAGCTTCTTGGAGAAGCGGTCGCAGAGACTGGCCAGGTCGGCTGCGGCTTGGGCGTCTTCCTGGAGACCGCTTTGTTTGGCTTTTGCCCGTAAGGCCGGGACTTCTACGTTTTCGACTTCCGCCAGTTTTTTTCTGCCGGCCAGGATGTACATGGTGAGTTCTTTGAAGTACAGGACATTTTGGTCGTAGAGTTTGTCCAGCATGGCGATGTCTTTCATGAGTATGAGCTGGTGTTTTTCAAGGGAGGAGGCGATGGCCCCCACATTGGTTTCGACTTTCGCGTACTGGGTTTTGACCGCGGTGACCTTGTTGGCGGATTTTTTGAACAGGGCGGCCAGGCCGCGTTTATCCTGTTCGGTTATATCGAAGCTTTTGAGTTGGACAACCAAGTCGGACAACATGTTGCCAACTTCGCCTAAGTCTTTGGAACGGACGTTATTGAGGGCGCTTTCCGAGAACCCTGACATTTTCCGTTGGGCACCGGCGCCGTATTGGAGGATGATGCCGGAATCTCGCAGGTTGATTTTGGATGCGAATTCGTCAACTTGTTTCTGTTCTTCGGGTGTCAGATTGGCTCTTTCGGTGAGGGTGTCTTTCTGGACTTCGGGGAGGGGGGCAAGGGCGGAGCCCGCTGTGGGTTCCGGCATGTCGAGCTCTGTGAGTGTCAGTTCAATTGTGTTGTCGCTCACTATGGTTTTTCTCCTTTACGAATATCGAATTTGTCATCTGTGAGGCCTTCTTGGGCAAGCATGGTTTGCAAAACCGTTATATCTGTGCTGACATCCATGGCGTCTTCTTCTGTAAGTTTGTCAAGAAGATTGCGAAAGGCTTTGTCGATGCCGCTTAAAGCGGTTTCTATTTCCCGTTGGGCCTGCCGGGCGGTGTCGGCATCTGTTTTCTCGAATTCCAGGTATTTGTCTGTGAGTTTCAATGTGGTTGGGAGATAGTAGTCAACAAATTTGCGGACGTCGGGCAGTTTTCCCGGATGGGATTCAACATAGGAGATGATTTTCCCGGTGCTTTCTTCCAGTTTTTTGAGTTCAGCGCTGATGGTGGGACTGGCTAATTCATCATTACACTTACGGATTCGTTGGAGAGCTGTTGCGCCTTCTGAGCTGAATTTTTTCAGCTCGGTGAGCTCTGTGCCGCTCATCTGTGTGAGTAGTTCCCGTTCGGTGGCAAGGGTGTCGCGGTGGCGGCGTTCAACTTCCAGATACAGGTTGTAGGCTTCTGGGCCGTATATCAGGCATGTTTCATGGCTGTCCAGGTGGACATTGGATATCATGTTCTGATGAGTGGCCTGGCGAATGTCTTTTTTGATGCGTTCCGGGGGCAACCCGATGAGGGTTGTGAGCTCTTCCAGAGGGCGGGTGTTCTTGGCCTGTAAAAGGCCTAGGATTCGTCTGACTCGCTGAGAAAAGCTGCGTTTGCGTTTGCCGGATATCCATAACCAAAGGCATGGGACCTCAAGGATGAGGAAAAAATAGAAGAGGATCACCGACCAGGACCAGCCTGAAAACAGGGAAATGAGCCCCATTGTGGCTGCGGTTATCCCAAAAAGAGTTAATCCTGCGGTCCCGATGATGATGCTGGGAAGGCCTGCCCATTTGCTCGGTCCGTTGACGGGGACGGGCACAGGGTGTCGGCGCGGATAGGTGGCGGGAGGGGTAGCGTAGGGTGGGGTTGCATTGGGAGCGCGTGGGGCTGTGTAGGGGATACGGGTGTAGGGGGGAGTCGGGGATCCGGGTGGGGCCGCGCCGGGGGTCGTGCCGGGTGGGGTCGCGCCGGGGGTCGTGCCGGGTGGGGTCGCGCCGGAAGGAGATGATTGGGAAGTCGAGTGTTGAGAAAAAGCCGAAGAGGTGTGAGAGGCCTTGTTGCTTTGTGTAACAAAGGCGTCTTTTAGGGTGTTCCCAAAATCTTTCAGAGCTGTGAAATCTTTATCGACGCCTTGCAGGTTCTGAAGAACTTTGAGGGAATGATATACCCTGCGAAGGGCTTTTGCGTCGAAACCATTTTGATCGCTCATGATCTCCCGCTTCCTTCCATGCTGGCCGGTGCCGGTCAAGTCAAATTACCTGAATAGGGCTCCGTTAGTAACTTATAGACGCGAAGCGTCAATAAAATAACAAGAAAATCCACATTCTGAATACTGAATACTGAATACTGGATACTTGCGGGCAGAGCCCGCATTAGAGCTCTTTTGATGTTATTATACTTCGTTCATGATGAAATAACAAGATGTGTGTTTTGCGCAGGTATTTGCGCAAGTGTTTTGGTTACGTGTTTTGCTGAGGTGTTTTGCTGATTGAATTATTTTGATATAATGGTGTCGTGTTCATTCAATATAAGGGGGATTCGTTTATGGATAAGGTGTTGGAAGAAGCGTTGGGGAATGTAAGAATCGCCGATGAAGTGGTTGAGGTGATTTCCGGGATGGCGGCTTCACAGGTTGAAGGTGTCGTATCTTTGGGAAGCGGCGGCGCGGTATCTGATGTCGCCAATATTTTTTCAAGGGGTTCCCGCAAGGGGATCAAAGTGGAGATCCATGAAAATGAAGCCAAAATCGATCTGTACATTACGGTTAATTTTGGTGCCACTATTCCCAAGATTGCCGGGTTGGTTCAGGAGGCGGTAAAGGAAAATGTGGAGAACATGACGGGACTGACTGTGGCGGAAATCAATATCCATATTCAAGGGGTTGCTTTCAAGGATGTTGTTGTGATTGATAAAGACGATGAAGAGGTGTGAGGTGAGTCAAAGACGAGCGGTGGGTGAGGATTAACCGATGAGCAGAAGAGCGGCCCGGGAAGTGGCGTTACAAATCCTCTATAAGGCTGATATTGCGGGCCGGGATGTTGACGCCGAGAGCGAGATGGCCTATTGGTTGAAGGAACTGGCCGCCGACGGCGGGGAACGGGAGTCTGATGTATCCCCGTTGCTTCGGTTGTATGACGAGTCTGAGGAGGGTGGCTTGGCGCCACAGGGTTCCAAGAATACCCGCAATGAAGTGTTGACCGGAAAAAGCCTTGAGTTTGCTCTGGCGTTGATTCAAGGGACGTTGGCCCGCCGAGACGGGCTCGATGAAATGATTAATGAGACCGCGAAGGAATGGGATCTGGAGCGGATGGATGTGGTCGATCGCAATCTTATGCGGTTAGCTCTTTTTGAGATGTTATTCTGTCCGGATATCCCCCAGAGGGTCAGCGTGAATGAGGCTGTTGAACTGGCGAAGATTTTTTGTGGCGATGAGTCGGCGAAGTTTGTTAACGGGATTTTGGACCGGTTCATTGAAGAAGCGGAGAGATAATAAGTGTATTTGGGAATTGATACCAGCGCCTACACGACTTCGGCGGCGATTGTGGAGGCTTCTCAGTGTGTGTGGGAGAACCGGCGACTTCTTGAGGTTCCCGAAGGGAAACGCGGTTTGGCGCAGTCGCAGAGTTTTTTTCGGCATACTCTACATATTCCTGATGTGTTGGAAGGGGTGCCGCCTGATTGTTGGCCTCGGATTCAGGGGATTGGCGTGAGCGCGGTGCCCCGACCGGTTCGCGGGTCTTACATGCCTGTTTTTTGTGTGGGTGTGAGTCTGGCGCGTGGGCTGGCCTGTGCGTTGAGGATCCCTTTGGTGGAAACGAGTCATCAGGAGGGTCATATCGCGGCGGGGTTATGGTCGTCGGGGCTGCGATCGCCGGGCAGACAGCTGGTGCCGGGGCTGCAGGGGGCGGATGATCAGCAACGGTTTCTGTCGTTTCATGTTTCCGGTGGGACGACAGAACTTTTGCATGTGACGGTGGATGAGACCGGAGGCTTCGGATTGGAGATTGTCGGATGGTCGGAGGATCTCCATGCCGGCCAGTTTATTGATCGTGTGGGGGTGAGCCTGGGGTTGCCTTTTCCCGCGGGGCCTCATTTGGCGGCGCTGAGTCTTTCGAGTTGTCGCGCGGCGGAGAGGCTTTTGCCGTCAGCGGTGAAAAAAGATGTGAAGGGTGCCGAGGCTCATGTGGGCACCTTGCAGGGCTGGGACGGCGGGGGGCAGGATCAAGGCGGCGCGGCGTCGGGGTTGTCCGGGGTTAAGGTCAGTTTTTCCGGTGTGGAGAGTGCTGCTCAGAGGTTGATTCAGAAGGGCACACCGCCACAAGATGTAGCTCGAGCCGTTGAGGGATGTTGTTTGCGCTCTTTTGCCAAAATGATTGAGTTTGCTGTTGAGGAGACCGGGCTAAATACGGTGCTGATGATAGGCGGGGTGGCTGCCAATGGGTTTTTGCGCGAGAGGTTGCCGGGTGCTGTGCCTCGGGCAAGGTTTTTCTGGGCAGAAGCTGCTTGGAGCTCGGATAACGCGGCCGGGGTGGCGTTGATTGCCCAGGGGCGTCTGAGTTCGCATGGGCAGTAAGCGGCAGTAAGCCAGGATGATATCTTTTTCACAATACTGTTTTATGGGATTCTTTTTGGTATAATAGGCCAAGGATGTTCTATCCTAAGAAATAATTATGTTTATTGACGAATGTAGACAGAATTGAAAACCCGGGGGGAATACGTGTGTACCAGGTTGTGCGAAGAAAATGTCTGGCCGAGGCAATTGTTTTGCTGGAAATTGAGGCTCCGGCGGTGGCGGCTAAAGCCCGGCCGGGAGAGTTCGTTATTGTGCGTCGGTTTGAGTCTTCAGAAAGGATTCCGCTGACCCTTATGGATTATGATGCTAAGAAGGGTACGATTACGCTGGTGGTCCAGGATGTGGGGTATTCGTCGGCTTTAATCGCGAAGGCGGAAGTGGGGGATGGCTTCCTTGATTGTGTCGGCCCTCTGGGAAGACCTACGGAGATTGCCCATTATGGCACAGTGCTTTGTGTTGGTGGCGGTCTTGGCGTTGCGCCGATTTTTCCTATTGCCCGTGAACTGAAGGCGGCCGGGAATCAGGTTATTTCTGTCCTGGGAGCGCGCTCGCGGGATCTGTTGATTCTGGAAGAGGAGATGCGGGATGTCAGTGATGAGGTTGTGGTGATGACAGATGACGGGTCCTATGGCCGGAAAGGTTTTGTGACCCATGGCATACAGTCGTTGCTGGAACGAGGCGTCAAGCCTGATGTGATCTGGGCTATTGGGCCAATGATTATGATGAAGTCTGTGGCGGTTTTTACCCGTCCTAACCATATTAAGACGATTGTCAGCATGAATCCCATTATGGTGGATGGAACGGGTATGTGTGGCGCTTGCCGCTTGGAGGTTGACGGGATAACCCGGTTTGCTTGTGTTGACGGACCGGAATTCGACGGGCATCTTGTTGATTTTGATTTGGCTATGAAGCGGGCCGCTTTCTACAAAGGGGAAGAGGCGCTGGCGAAAAGACAGGAATACGCGCAAGCCTGCGGTTGTGGTTGTGGCTGCGATGGCAAGGAGGAACTTTAATATGGCGTCAAAAGCTCCCCGTTATGATATGCCGTGTCAAGATCCGGCGCAGCGAGCCGGTAATTTTACTGAGGTGGCTTTGGGGTATCCGGAGAAAACAGCTGTTGAGGAAGCCAAGCGTTGTCTGATGTGCAAAAATCCCCGTTGTGTGGAAGGTTGCCCGGTGGGTGTGGATATTCCGCAGTTTGTTGAGCAGATTGCCGCCGGAGATTTTCGGGAAGCGGCTCGGATTCTCAAAACAAAAAATACGTTGCCCGGGATTTGCGGTCGGGTCTGTCCCCAGGAGACCCAATGCGAGCAAAAGTGTCTTCTGGCAAACAAGGGCGAGCCGGTAGCTATTGGGCGGTTGGAGCGGTTTGCCGCTGATTGGGATATGGCTCAGGGTATGCGACCTGTTGAGATTGCGTCGCCGACGGGCAAGAGTGTGGCTGTTGTTGGCGGCGGCCCCGCGGGGTTGACCTGTGCCGCGGAGCTGGCGCGAGCGGGGCATGAAGTGACTGTGCTGGAGGCTCTTCATGTGCCGGGGGGTGTCCTGATGTACGGTATTCCGGAGTTTCGCTTGCCGAAGGCGATTGTTCAAAAGGAAATTGATGCTTTGCGGGCGATGGGTGTGAAGATCGAGGTTAACCAAGTTGTGGGCAAGGTGTTGGCGGTGGACGAGCTTCTGGAGAGCTACGATGCCGTGTTTTTGGCGACAGGGGCGGGGTTGCCGCTGTTCATGGGGATACCGGGAGAGAATCTCAACGGAGTCTATTCGGCGAACGAGTTCCTCACCCGGGCCAACCTGATGAAAGCTTACGATTTCCCGCGGCACAATACCCCAATCCGCGTCGGGGCCAAAGTGGCTGTCGTGGGCGGCGGCAATGTGGCTATGGACGCCGCACGCACAGCTCTCCGATTAGGGGCCGCAGAGTCCGCGATTGTCTATCGACGGTCTATGGAGGAGATGCCGGCAAGGGCGGAAGAGGTTCATCATGCCGAGGAAGAGGGGATTCAGTTCCATTTGCTGACGAGTCCGGTTGGTATCCACGGAGACGATCTGGGCAACGTTACGAGCATGACCTGTTTGCGCTATGAATTAGGGGAACCGGACACGTCCGGGCGCCGGCGTCCTGTCCCTGTCGAAGGCTCTGAATATGAGCTGCCTGTGGAGACGGTTGTCATGGCTATCGGGCAGGGGCCGAATCCCTTGGTTACGAAGTCAACCCCTGGGCTGGAGCTTAACAAACGGGGAAATATTGTCGCAGACGAAGGCACCATGGCCACGTCGAAACCGGGGGTCTATGCGGGGGGCGATATTGTCACGGGTGCGGCTACTGTTATTCTGGCTATGGGCGCGGGGAAAACGGCGGCGGCGGCGATCCATGAGCAGTTGATGGGATGAGCGGCGGGGAATATTTTGGATGGTTTGGGTTATCAATAGAATATGGGCGGCAAATGGTTGGTGAAAGAGAGCAACTCATTGTTTGGCTCTGAATGGTGTTGCCGTCTATACGACTATATGGAAAAGGGGAAATGCATTATGGATCTCAAGGGCTCTAGGACAGAAGCTAATTTATTGGCGGCCTTCGCTGGGGAATCTCAGGCCAGGAACAAGTATACCTATTATGCCGCGAAGGCTAAAGAGGAAGGGTATAACCAAATCGCCGGGTTTTTCGAAGAAACCGCCAACAACGAAAGGGAACACGCTGAGATCTGGTTTAAGCATCTGCATAACGAAGTGATTCCGGGAACCGCGGAAAACTTGAAAGACGCAGCCGCGGTGGAGAAGTATGAGTGGTCGCAGATGTACGCGGAGTTTGCGAAGACCGCTCAGGCGGAAGGGTTCCCGAATATGGCGTTTCTTTTTTCTGAGGTAGCTCAAATTGAGAAAGAACACGAAGAGCGTTATCTCCAACTGTTGTATAATTTGGAGAATGGGAAAGTGTTTGAAAGCGACAGCGAAGAAACCTGGATGTGCGGGAATTGCGGACATATTCATAAGGGCAAAAAAGCGCCGGAGGTTTGCCCGGTGTGTACCCATCCCCAGGCGTATTTTGAAAGGAAAGCGACGAACTATTAAGGGTGTCCGACACAATCTGTGGGGTCGAGTTCTTGGTGGGAGGCTGCTGATGAGGGCCTCCCTTTTCTGATGCGTGGCTCCCTTGTCAATGTGCGGCCCCTTCCTTGTCTTTGACATGCGTGAAAACCAATTTGGCGGCGAAGAGGACGACCGGGTCAGCTGGAAGCGGCGTTTGCATGATCGCTTGCAACGAGGTATTATTATTGCCAAGGGGTATTATACGAAATGATTTCCCAACCAACGAAAAGAGGAGAAACCCATGCTTAAGGAGACCTTGACGAAAGCTTTCAGCGATCAAGTTAACAAAGAATTTTATTCTTCATACCTCTATCTTGCCATGTCGGCTTATGCCGAGCAAACAGGTTACAAAGGTATCGCGAACTGGTTCTTTGTTCAGGCCCAAGAAGAGATGGCACACGCGATACATATGTATCAATACATTATGGAACGCGGGGCGACGCCGGGTTTTGGAGTGATCCAAGCGCCGCCAACCACTTTTGCGGGCATCCACGATGTCTTTGCTCAGGTTCTGACTCACGAACAGTACGTCACTGAATCCATCAACGCCATTGCGACGCAAACCATGAAAGAAAACGATCATGCCGGCTACAACTTCATCATGTGGTATGTTGACGAACAGGTTGAAGAAGAGGCCGGCATCAACGATATCCTGGCAAAGCTCTCGAATTTCGGCGACGATCCGGGTTTCCTGTACAGCCTGGATAATGAGCTGGCGGCGCGGGTGTTTGTTAACCCATTCCCATGAGGGGAAGCCCGTGATGAAAGCTGTGGGAGAGGGCCTTGCCCGCAAGTGGTCGGTGTGCTTGCGCAACGCTATGAACTATGGTATAGTTAACCAGTGATGCTGATTTGAGTCGGTATCTGGGGTTGCAACACCTTTTATCCTATAGGGAATTGCAAAAAAGTGTGTTTGGAGTGGGGGAATTCCCACTCCTTCATTTGTCAAGACGGAGGACTACAAGATGACGAATTCATTGATCGAAAAAATCACCCCCCTCATTGCGCCCGTCGTCCAAGGACAGGGTCTGGAGCTCTTTGACGTCGAATACGTCAAAGAAGGAGAGGCTTGGTTTCTGCGTGTCTACATTGACAAAGAGCAAGGCGTAGACTTGGATGACTGTACACGGGTAAGCCTCGCCCTCAGCAGCTTACTGGATGATAATGATTTGATCCCGCAATCCTATCAGTTGGAAGTGTCGTCTCCCGGTCTTGAACGCCCGTTGAGAAACCGGCAGGACTACCTGAAGTACCAGGGTCAGCTGATCAGCGTTGAGACATCACAAAAAATCGAAGGGTTTACCCAATTCGTTGGGTTTTTGTCAGGAACAGATGACCTGGGTGTGGAACTCACTTACGAAAAGAACCAGATCACCATACCTTGGACAATGATAAACAAAGCCCGTTTAGCAGTTGAATTCTAACAAATAAATAAGGAGCGTGATAGAATCCATGAACATGGAATTCATTGAAGCCATTCATGAACTGGAGAAAGAAAGAGGGATCTCGGCTGAGGTTCTTTTTGACGCCATCGAAGCGGCGCTCATATCCGCCTACAAGAAGAACTTTGTTTCAATGCAGAATGTCAAAGCAACAATTGATCGGCAAACCGGGAAAATTAAAGTTTTTGCCTACAAAGCCATCGTAGAAACCGTTGAAGACGAGAAACAGGAAATATCTTTAGTCGATGCGCAAAAAATCAACCCCACTTACACCACAGATGATATGGCAGAATTTGAAGTGACTCCGGGAGAATTTGGCCGCATTGCCGCCCAAACAGCCAAACAAGTGGTCGTCCAACGCATCCGCGAAGCGGAACGAGGCATGATATATGACGCGTACATCAACCGCGAAGGCGATATTGTCACCGGTGTCGTTCAACGCTACGAGCAAAGGAACCTCATAATCGATCTTGGCAAAGTTGAAGCGATCATTCCGGCTTCCGAGCAGATTCCCGGAGAAATCTGTCAACCTTTCGACCGCGTCAAAGCCTACGTTGTTGAAGTCAAAAACCTGAACAAAGGTCCGCAAATTTTGTTGTCGCGCACACATCCCGGATTAATCCGACGCCTCTTCGAATTAGAAGTTCCCGAAATCCACGACGGTATCGTCGAAATAAAAAGTGTGGCAAGGGAAGCCGGTTCCCGCTCCAAAATAGCCGTCTGCTCCAACAATTCCAATGTTGATCCTGTCGGCGCTTGTGTCGGCCAAAGAGGCAACCGGGTTCAAGTCATTGTCAACGAACTTCACGGCGAGAAGATGGACATTATTCCCTGGTCGGCGGATCCTGTGGATTTCATCTATAACGCCCTTTCCCCGGCAAAAGCCCTTGGTGTATACCCCAAGAACGAAGACTATGCCGCCGCCCTTGTTGTTGTTCCCGATCATCAACTTTCGCTGGCGATTGGCAGAGAAGGCCAGAACGCACGGTTGGCAGCCAAGATAACAGGATGGAAAATCGATATCAAAAGCGAATCTCAGGCACGGAACCAAAGCCTGTATCCGGAAGAATACCTGATCAACGCGTACCAAGAAGGCTACTTTGATGAGGAGCCCGATGAACCCTATGACGGTTATTATGATGAAGGTTACGAAGAAGAGGGGTATGAGCCAGAAAACGCACATCAAGAAGGACCCGAACAAGAAGGACCCGAACAAGAGGGACCCGAACACGGAATCGAACAGGAGGAGGAACAGGAAAGTAGTGGGCAACAAGAAGGCGAAACCGTTGAAGTCTTGGCGCAACAGTCAACGGATATAAAGGGGTGAGGGGGAATGGGGACAACAAGCCGACGTGTCCCGTTGCGGATGTGCCTTGGGTGTCGGGAAATGAAACCCAAGGCTGATTTGCTCAGAGTGGTCAGAACCGAAGATCATACCTTGGAATATGACCCCACCTCCAAAAAAAACGGCCGCGGGGCCTATCTCTGCCGCAAGAGCGATTGTTTGGCTAAGGCAATAAAAAGCAGAAGCTTTTCCAAAGCCTTAGGGTCGGAGCCAAACGCTGACATGTTCGAGATGTTGAAAAAAGCTGGGATGAATGGTGAGTGAAAACAAAGATTTCAACGAGGAGAGGATCAAAAACTGGCTCGGAATAGCCCAAAAAGCCGGAAAACTGGCGGCAGGCACTGCCCAAGTCGAGGCTTTGATCAAGAAGAACAAAGGCTATCTCCTGATACTTGCCCAAGATGCTCCCGGGCTGATCAAGAAATTCGAACCTTGGGGGCATGACGCAGATATTCCGGTTCAGATCCTCTCTACAAAGGAAGAATTGGGCCAGGCAATTGGCGGCTCGCCGCGAGGAGTTATGCTGGTATTGGATATGAACCTTGCCCAAGCGATGATAAACGCAGGAAAAATCAATTCATGACGGAGGTGGGAATGTGACAGTTCGTGTACACGAGTTAGCCAAGCAACTAAATATTACCAGCAAAGAACTGATTCAACGTTTGGAACATGCCGGCGTTGTTGTTAAAAACAACTTTAGTGGCGTCAGCGATGAAGACGTGCAGAAAGTCAAAAAAGGTCTGAAAAGTCAAACCGAAGCGACCGGAGCCCCAGCTGAGGCCCCAAACAAAAAGATCGCAAAGCGGGCAGAAAAACAACCGAAACAGGAGACTTCTCCGGAATCGGCAAACGAAAAACCAAGCCGAAAAAAACCCGCAAAACAAGAGGACTCTCCGGAAAAAGCATCTCCGGATCGAGAGAATAAAACAAGAGAAGGCGACGTCAAGGATGACACAAAAAATGTGAAAGAGGCGAAAGGGACGATAAAGACGATAGAGAAGGCAGAGAAGACAGAGAAGGCAGTGAAGACAGAGAAGGCAGTGAAGGATACATCGGTGAAAGAACAAGCTGTCATTCAGGAGGAGCAAGCTCCGCAAAGGCGTCCCCAGGATCAGAGAATTCGGCCCCATGGAGATCGTGTTCAAGAGCAAAAGCCACACGGTGCAACGATACAAAGGTCTCTTGGAGATCGTCAGCAAGGAGGGATGACTGACAGATCAGGCGTCCCAAACAAAGGAAACGTTGCAGACAGGTTGGGGTCGCCGGATAGGACATCTGCCAGACCAGGGTCATCCGACAGGCAAGGCCAGCATGACAGATCAGGAAGAACCGGCTACCAGGGTCAAGGGCAAAGGCCGGCGGTCCAAGGTCAAACAGGACAAAGATCGTACGGAGATCGGCCTAGCCAAGGTCAAGCCTATGGGCAAGGACAAAGGCCACATGGGACTTCGCAAGGTGGCCGAACCACCTACCAGAGTCAAGGCCAGAGGCAGGGTCAGGGCCAGGGCCAGAGGCAGGGTCAGGGGCAGGGCCAGGGGCAGGGATATAGCCAGGGGCAGGGTCAAAGGCAAGGATATAGCCAGGGGCAAGGCCAGGGTCAAAGGCAAGGCCAAGGTTATAGCCAAGGTCAAGGTCAAAGGCAAGGTCAAGGTCAAGGTCAAGATTATAGCCAGGGTCAGGGTTATAGCCAGGGCCAGGGTCAAAGGCAAGGTCAAGGATATGGCCAAGGGCAAAGACCATATGGGAATCGTCCTATGGGAGAACGTGGAACCCAAGATCGCGGAAGGCAGGGAGATCGTCCTGGCTATCAAGGGCAAAGACAGGGCCAGGGCCAAAGCTACGGCCAAGGACAGGGACATAGCCAAGGGCAGGGGCATAGCCAAGGGCAGGGGCATAGCCAAGGGCAGGGGTACAACCAAGGGCAAAGACCGCCTTATCAAGGCCAGAGAGGCGATCGTCCCGCCGGTCAAGGGAATCGGCCTTTTGGCGGAGGGCAACGTTTCGGCGACCAGTCAGGCAGACCCGGAGGCAATCGACAGGGAGAAGGCAGGCCGAGTCAGACCGCCGGGCGTGGTCAGACATCCGGACGCAGTCAGACTCCGGGACGAGGACCGGATAAAAAAGCGCCCGCCATGCAACGGATCAAAATAGACGGCAAAACAGCGGAACTCTCGGTAACAGAACAACCGGCAAAAAGACAAGCCCCTAACAAGAAAAAAGCCCAGGATTCCAGAACCTATGCCAAAAGCAAACAAACGGAACGGGACATTTCAGCTCTTCGGCGAGGAAGGGACGGAAAACTTGAGAAAACCTATAAACCGGTCCCGGTGGTACCCAAACAAGTTGTCGTGCCGGAAATCATCTCCGTCCAAGAATTCGCTTCCCGCATGAGCCGCAAAGCCGGAGAAGTCATCAAAGTCTTGATGACCCTTGGGATCATGGCGACAATCAATCAAGAAATCGATGGTGATACAGCTGTTGTTGTGGGCAACGAAATGGGCGTTATCGTAGAAGTCCGCGCCGAAAAATCGTTGGCTGTCATCGACGAAATACAAGACAACCCGGAAGATCTCTGTCCCCGTCCCCCTGTTGTCACCGTCATGGGACACGTCGACCATGGGAAAACATCCCTTTTGGACGCCATCCGCTCCACGAATGTCATGGCATCCGAAGCCGGCGGTATCACTCAGCATATCGGGGCCTACCAAGTCGAGATCAAAGGGCAGAAGATAACCTTTTTGGATACTCCCGGTCACGAAGCTTTCACAGCCATGCGAGCCAGAGGGGCACAGGTTACGGATGTCGCTGTTCTGGTTGTGGCCGCAGACGACGGTATCATGCCCCAGACAGTCGAAGCCATCAACCATGCTAAAGCGGCAAAAGTATCCATCGTTGTGGCCATCAACAAAATCGACAAAGAAGGGGCCAACCCCGAACGGGTCAAGCAGGAACTGACAGAACAGGGGCTGGTCGTGGAAGAATGGGGCGGCGAAACCATCGCTGTTGAAGTATCCGCTAAAGCCAGGCGCAACATCGAATCCCTGTTGGAAATGATCCTCCTGGTGGCTGAGATGAAAGAGCTCAAAGCCAACCCCAACCGCAAAGCCGTCGGCACCGTCATCGAGGCTAAACTCGATAAAGGAAAAGGGCCGGTGGCAACCGTCCTGGTGGACAAAGGGACCCTCAGCATAGGCGATGTCATCATAGCCGGGCCGGTTTTCGGTAAAATCCGGGCTATGGTCGATGATAAAAGCCGACGTGTCAAAAAAGTTCCTCCCGGTACCCCGGTTGAAATCCAAGGGTTGTCCGAAGTGCCTGAAGCCGGTGAGGCTTTCCACGTGGTCGAAGATGAAAAAATTGCCCGCCAAGTGGCTACGGCCCGCGTCAACGAACGCAAAGCGGAGAACATCAAACAACGAACCCGTGTCAACTTGGACGACCTTTTCAACCGCATTAAGGAAGGGGAAGTCAAAGAACTGAACATTATCATCAAAGGTGATGTCCAGGGATCGGTCGAAGCCATTCGAGAATCCTTATGTAAATTGACCAGTCCGGAGGTTCGGGTCAATCCTATCCACGGCGGTGTCGGAGCAATCAGCGAAAACGATGTCATGTTGGCTGCCGCGTCAAACGCGATCATCTTGGGATTCAATGTGCGCCCGGATACCAACACCAAAGAAATCGCCGAACTCCATGGGGTAGATGTTCGCTTGTATCGAGTCATCTACGACGCCATCAACGATGTCAAAGCGGCGATGGAAGGCCTTCTTGATCCCGAATTCAAAGAAGTCTCCGAAGGCCGCGCCGAAGTTCGCCAGGTCTTCAAAGTCCCCAAAGCAGGGACCGTGGCAGGAACGTATGTTGTTGAAGGCAAAATAAGCCGCTCCTCTCAGGCGCGCCTTGTCCGTGACGGGATCGTCATATTTGAAGGAGAAGTTGATTCCTTGCGGCGGTTTAAGGATGATGTCAAAACCGTTGTGGAAGGATATGAATGCGGCATAGGATTGAAGAATTACAACGATGTCAAAGAAGGCGACATTATAGAAACCTTTACGAAAGAAGAAATTCAAAGAAGAATTGACAGTTAACAGCACTGCGGATGAAGCCGTAGTTGGCTGTTGTCAATAAAAACAAAAAAATCCACATTCTGAATACTGGATACTGAATACTGGATACTTGCGGGCGTAGCCCGCATTAAGAAGGGAGACCGTGGACAAGTGTCGAATTATCGCAGTCATCGATTGGCTGGGTTGGTGAAGGAAGAAGTGTCACGGATTCTAAGAGAAGACTTAAAAGATCCACGTTTGGGGTTTGTGACAGTAACAGATGCCCAAGCCTCTGATGATTTGAAAAGTGTTAAGGTTTTTGTCAGCATTTTGGGTGATGAGCACGAGATTAAAGAAAACATGAAGATTCTTGATCACGCTGCCCAGTATGTTCGAACCCAAATCGGTCATATCGTTCAATTGCGTCATGTGCCGGATATTGTATTTAAATATGATCCTTCTATCGAGCATGGAGCGCGGATATCGAAGATTTTGGCCGATCTTGACTTGCCGGAAGGGGAAGCTTCTCCGGAAGAGGAAAAGGAAGGATGAAGACATTTGTTGAATGAAGTGGCAGCCGCACTTCGAGAGAACAGAACCTTTGCTCTGATGACGCATGTTCAACCGGACGCGGACGCGTTGGGTTCCATGCTGGCGTTGGGAATGGTTTTGGAACAGATGGGCAAGACGGTTTGTTATGTTACCCAAGGTTCAGAACGCTTGGATTTTCTGCCGGGGTATAAGAACCTTGCACAACCGCACCGTTGTCTTAGTGCCGATCCTGATGCTGTCATTTATTTGGATTGTGCTAATTTGGATCGGGCAGATTTGACGACAGATATGGGGGCGGTCAGATCCGAAGGCCTGATTATTAATATCGACCATCATGTGTCAAATAACGGATACGGCGACATAGCCTGGATTGATCCGCGGTCCTCGTCTGTAGGTGAAATGTTGTGGCTGCTCTTTGCTGAATTAGATGTCGGTATTAATAGTGAGATTGCCGCCAATCTCTATGCTTCCATAGTTAACGATACAGGGCAGTTTGCTTTTCATAACACGACACAGCGCACTCACGATGTTGCCGGCGCACTGTTGAGTTATGAGTTCGGCGTCAATACGATACATAAGAAATTGTTCTATGAAAGGACGTTAACCCAAACCAGGCTTTTAGCGCGGGCATTGGAGAGTCTAAGCCTTTCTTGGTCCGGGACGGTTGCCGTCATGAAACTGTCTCAGCAAGATTTTGCGGAAGAGGGTGTCGGGGCCGACGACTGTGAAGGTTTTGTTAACCAAGCTATGAACATATCCGGCGTGTTGACGGCTATGTTTGTGAAGGAGGTGGCGCCCGAACTGTGCCGAGTTAGTTTTCGCTCCCGTGGACAGATTGATGTCAATCTCCTTGCCGGTTTATTCGGCGGCGGTGGTCATGTGCGCGCTTCCGGATGCACGATGAAGATGCCTCTGTCCTTGGCGTTGCCGCAATTGATGGAGGCGTTGAACGCCGTGGTTTCGGAAAGTCGGTGATGAAGATGAACCTTAACGGAATCATTAATGTGAACAAACCCGCAGGAATGACTTCGGCTGATGTGGTTTACCGATTGCGCAGAGTCTTCCGGCTTAAAAAAATCGGGCATATGGGTACGCTGGATCCGGGAGCCCAAGGGGTGTTACCGGTAGGTGTAGGGCAAGCCACGCGTTTGACGGAGTATTATGGCACTTTGGATAAAACATATCGGACGAAGTTGGTTCTCGGGGTGACAACAGATACGCAGGACGCCACAGGCAGGGTTCTGGCTAAGGGATGTGTGGATGTCACAAAGGAAGATCTGGAGAAGGCCTTGGCATGTTTCCGCGGCGATCTTTGGCAGATCCCTCCTATGCATTCGGCAGTTCACCACCACGGGCGCCGCTTGTACGAATTGGCGCGGGATGGGGTGGAGGTACCGCGTGAGGCCCGGCCTATCCGGGTTGAGAAGTTGCGTCTTTTGGCGTGGGCGGATGGGGAGCAACCGCGGGCTGACCTTGAGGTGGTTTGTTCAAAAGGAACTTATATTCGCACGCTTTGCCATGATATTGGGGCCCATCTTGGTTGCGGAGGACATATGTCTGAACTTTGGCGAACCCGCGTTGGCTGTTGGACGCTGGAAGAGGCTTGGAGCCTTGAGGATATTGCGCGGACCTTTGAGGAAGGGGAACGGGGGTTTTTGCAGGAAATGGGTTGGGGGTTGCCTCTGCCACGGGTTGAGCTTGCCCCGGCGCGACTGCGGGCTTTTGCTAATGGGCTGAATACGCGAGGGGTCGGCGTTACAGGGACCCCTGGCGTTACAGGGCCCCCTGACGTTACAGGGCCCCCTGGCGAAGTGCAGGTGTTTTGTCAAGGGACATTTCTTGGGATAGGGCGTTGGCGTGATGAGGGACTGCAACCCGTGAAGGTTATGCAGGTTGGGGAAAAGGAGTAACACTTATGGAGCAAGGGCATCACAAGAAACAAAAAGAGTGTGTTCTCGCGCTGGGGAATTTTGATGGGGTGCATATCGGTCATCAAGCTTTGTTGCGGCGGGGTATGGAGTATGCTTCTTCGGCAGGATTACCTCTGGTGGTGTTGTTGTTTGCACCCCATCCTCAGGTTGTCTTGAGGCCGGAGCGCCCTTTTTGTTGTTTAACCGATTTAGAGGAAAAGATGCGGGTTTTGAGTAATTTTGGTGTGGATGAGATTTTGGTGTATCCATTTTCGCAGGAATATGCCGCGTTGGCACCGCGGGAATTTGTTGTGCAAACCCTTGTGCCTTTATCCCCGGTACATATTGTGGTGGGATATAACTATACTTTTGGTGAGAGAGCTCGGGGCCGGGCGGAGGATTTGGCCGGGATGGGGTCAGAATGGGGTTTTGGCGTGGATATTATCCCGGAACAACGGCTGGGAGATATGCGGGTATCGTCAACGGATATTCGGCAGGCTTTGGATCAGGGAAACGCGGAAGGTGCGGCCCGGATGCTGGGGCGGTCTTACCGTTTATGGGGTGTTGTGGAAGAGGGAAACCGACGGGGGCGGGACCTGGGATTTCCCACAGCGAATTTGCGTGTGGTTCCTGATGTGGTTGTTCCCAGGTCGGGGGTCTATGTGGGGAAAGTGATCGGACGGGAAGAGTCCTGGGACGCGGTTGTTAATATTGGCAGGAATCCCACGTTTGCGGATGAAGGATCCCATGGGAAGCGCGTAGAGGCTCATCTCCTGGGGTTTCAGGGCGATCTCTATGGGCAAGTCCTCGGTGTGGATTTTCTGACACGCCTTCGTGCGGAAAAAAAATTCGCCTCCGGGGTGCAGTTGGCCGAACAGATTCGCATGGATATTGGCTCTGCGCGGAGGTTTTTGGAAGATCACTAGAAAATCAATATCAAGTGGAGGATTGCGAGTATTCCCATAAGGTAAATCAATATATTTTGTGTTACACCTCTTTATGGTTTTGCTAAATCTTGGGCTAACTGTCTCCAGTTTATCACAGGCAGCGCTTTGAAGTCTGTCGGGCTGAGCACGCAAGTATAAACAGTTGAATCATAGCCGGGATCATCAATCTGACAGAGAACCCGGCCCTGCTTTTGGAGAGCCTCGGAGGCGCGGATAAACATAGATTCCGCAATCTGATATTTGGAATCCCAGCCGCCAGAGGGTTTGATAATCTCGCCATAGTCGGCAGTGAGTTTTGCCTTGTCAAGGATGATACCACGACGGGACGCCATGTCGATCAGCCACCAGATAGGATCACCCATGTTATTCCAGAATGGAATCAGGTAATTGTGCAAGGCTTCAATCATGGCAA
>Ga0082212_10001627_pt1 | contig 33022 bp, 39 predicted proteins | sample TergutNt197P3_FD_71548 | JGI IMG/M metagenome (GOLD analysis project Ga0082212, IMG submission 71548) | Neocapritermes taracua P3 segment gut microbial communities from Petit-Saut dam, French Guiana - Nt197 P3 | ecosystem: Host-associated > Arthropoda: Insects > Digestive system > Gut ... | reverse complement strand
ACGACCGCTACACTTACTATATTCTGAAGCGATGATAAGGGTGGGGCGTCAACTCGGAGAGTCTATGCGAGCCACCCCATATCATCGGCAAAAGTAGTATATAGATAGTATAAAATCGACTTTTGAATTTTCAGAGGGCAAAAATCAAGGGGCTCCGTTTTCACGAAACCCCTTGTAAATCAATGGTGCGGAGGTCGGAACCGAACAAGACGCCTACCCATTGATTATAAAGGAAAAATTCGTTTCAGACTTGCCGTTTTATGACCCAAACCATGACCCAAACAGATGTTCCTATCACTATATTTTGGTTCGATTCCCATTTTTGAACTTCAAGCTGATTCTTGTCTGCCTAATCCAATTTTCCAGCTTTCGTTTGCCGGATGAGTTTAAAGCCATATTTCCTGGCAGCAGCTTCCGCAATTCTATTGGTGCGCTCTACGCGCTGTTCTGTGGTTAGGTGCTTTGTTTCCTCATAAATGGCCAGCCGGATACGATTGATATTCTGCTCTATGGTGTCAGGGGTTTTCATCTTTTAACCACAGCCATCAAGAAACCTCTGGGTCGTTCTGGGCACGAGTCAAACGGTATTCCGCCTTTTCGCCAGTCTCGATAAGCGTCACCTCAATAATCCAGTCATCATCACCCAAAGGACGCAGAACCTGCCCAACTTGGTATTTGGGGCCAAATTCCCCAAAGCTTTTTATGACCCCAAATGGAACTGAGGGCACGGTTGGGGTAGTCAACATACTGTAACCCATATCAAAATCATTAAGAATAATCTTGTTTTAGCCAAGCTCTCCAGGCATTTTTGTAGCCGACCCGTTGCTATATCTTCGCTACTATACCACAAAAAGTGCCCATGCCTCAATTGAGTCCGGTCTGTCGGTTCTTCCGCGAAGTGGTTTCTCTTTTTAAGCCACCTTAAGGTAGCTCTATGCTTGTCTTTAATTCCGTGTAATTATTTGCTATACTGACAATAATGAGGATATGGATATGCTCAATAGAGCCCTGTAGGCTTGGAAGCAGTGACCACTGCCAGGGATAAAATTTCGTGATTTCAACTGGTTCTACCAGATTGCAAACGGGTACTGAAATGAAAGCACCATTGGACAAAATTACAATCCAAGGTTTCAAATCCATACGCAGTTTGGAGGAATTTCCGCTCAATCATGGTCTGAATATTTTTATTGGAGCCAATAGCGCGGGCAAGAGTAATTTTGTGGAATTTTTCAGACTGATGGAAAAAATGGCCTTGAAGGACTTGAATGGTTATGTGGCTCAATTTGGAGGAGCTGAAACTTTCTTTTTCCAAGGCTCCGAGGTGACTGAAGCGATAACTGTTGAGTTGCGATTTCCCGACAATGGATACTATTTTCAACTCCATCCAACTACTACGGATAAGGTCTTAGTAGGGTTTGAGCGAGCATTTTCTAAAGCTGAACAGGAAGGCCTGCAATTTTTTAAAGAGGATGTCATTCTAAAGCCATGCACGAGCAAAGAAGGGGAATCTATGCTCTTTCATGGCCATTCTAAACCAGGTGGCAACTCAATTGAATTGGCTGTAAGACAAACCATTGAGTCTTGGCAGGTATATCACTTTCAAAACACATCACCTTTTTCATCTTTGCGTAAACCGGCTTCTATTCACAACCAAGCTGAACTTTTTCCAGATGGTTCCAATCTATCAGCTTTTTTATGGAGCCTGAAGCAGAGAAACGAGGCATCTTACGAAAAAATAGTCAATGCTGTGCAGTTCATTTTCCCAGCCTTTGAAGACTTTGAACTTAAGCCGAAAAAATCGGGGGATGCTTCAGATAACCGAACCGTAAAGTTGTGTTGGAAGCAAAAGGGGACACGCTATGTGTTTCAACCGTGGCAAATGTCTGATGGCACTTTGCGCTACCTGACATTGGTCACAGCTTTAATGCAACCAAACCCACCATCCACAATTATTATTGATGAGCCGGAACTGGGGCTGCACCCTAACGCTTTGGGTTTTATTGCCGGGCTTATGCACAGCGCGTCCCATGAAACGCAGTTGATAGTAGCGACCCAATCCCCCGACTTGCTAAAAACTATGGAACCGGAAGATGTTGTTGTCGTCCACAATCGTGATGGTGAGAGCATTTTCGAGAGGTTGGAACGTGAGCCTTTGGCCGCTTGGATTGAAGAATACTCACTAAGCGACTTGTGGCTTAAAAATGTTATCCAGGCAGGGCCAAGCAATGCCTAAGTGCAATCTGGTTATCATCACCGAAGGAGATACGGAAACCGGAGCGTTGCCAGAACTTTTGAGACCATATTTTAGCAGTTTAGAATTTGAAGCTATTTTTCAGACTTTAGGACAACCGGGCCGCCAAGCTGGTGGGCATAAGGATATAAGCGTCCTAGTCAAACATATCGAGAGGGCTGCCAAGCAATTCCCTGGCTGTTACATTTCTACTTTTTTCGATTATTACGGCCTCAATCCTAAATGGCCAGGTGTGCGCGAAACAAAGGCAGAAACCGCTGTCAGTTCAGTTCAAAAAGTGGCCCGTATCGAAGATTGTCTCGGCAAAGAAGTGACTGAGAATATCGGTCCAGATGTTTTGTGGGTTGACCATTTCATACCCTATATTCAGTTACACGAATTTGAAGCTCTCTTGTTCGCATTACCTGAAGAGATGTCCTTTGTTGTAAACTCCAATGGGCAGGTAGAAAAATTAGCCGGTGAATTCAGAGCAATTATTGATGATTTCGATACTTGTGAAGAGATTAACGACAACTATCACACCGCTCCTTCAAGGCGGATTGCCGCTTTATGTGCCTACCGAAAGGGTAAAACTTCCGAAGCTCATGCTTGGCAAATTTTTAAGCGCGGCAATCTGGAGTCAGTACGCAAATCCTGCCCTCGTTTCAGCATCTGGCTAAGCAAGTTTGAGGGTCTAAAACGATGATTGTTATTTAGTTTGTTTGGACTTTGCCTGGTTAAACCGGGGCTATGGGCGTCCATGAAACCTTGCCATTCACCTTTTAGCTGATGGTCATGGCAACAATCAAATAGAGGCTCTTCATTGATGAGCGAATCAAGAACTAAGCTTATTGACTTTAAACAATGGGATAAAACATTAGAAGAAGCCGGTAAAATAAAAACTAATATACCTGTTTCAGAATTTAATAGTAGATTTGCTATTCTTTTTACGGATCAAGTTAAAAAACTTCCGTATGATGAAGTAATGGCTATTTCTAAAGAATGGGAAAATAGAATCAATAAATTTAAACCTATTAATATCATCGATGATAAAACTGGAGAAGTTCTTAGAACCCTTCCTCCTATGTATAATCGTTTAAAAATTAGGTCATAAAGAAGGTGATAAAGTCATGTCCTTGAAGTCGGCCGTGGAATCCAAATGGTCAATTCGTCGATCTTGGCCTTGGAAAACGTCCGGGCGGCGTTGACCGGAGAAGCGGAAAAGGCCGGTTTGACCGAGGAGACGGACATTGTTGATTTATGCCATCAAGTGAGGCAGGAGTTGTATAAGGAACGCTATGAGGGTAATGATTGACACCAACAACGTCATTTCCGCGCTACTGTCTCTCGGAGGCGTGGTTTCCGCCTTATTGAAAGAAATACTCCTGACCCATACGATATGCCTTTGCACTTTCTCAGTCAAAGAACTTCAAATAGTTAATCAGAATATAATTATAAAGACGCGGTATTGATATCATCTTTGTTTTCGTGCATACTAATAGCGAAAGGATGTGACTGAAATGGCGCAAGTTTTAGTTAATATAAGAATGGACGAGGACTTGAAAAAGTCGATGGAATACACCTGTAAATCGTTGGGAATGAACATGACCGCAGCATTTACAATCTTCGCTAAAAAAATGAGCCGCGAAAAACGCATACCCTTTGAGGTTTCCGTTGACCCGTTTTATAGCAACAGCAATATGACCGCTATTGATGAAGCGGCCAAACAAATTGAGCGCGGTCAAGTCGTTGTCAAGACGATTGAGGAATTAGAGGCGATGGAGAATGAGTAAACTGACCTTTGCTGAAAGAGCAAAGTGCCTGGCAACCACGGCCCCGGCCAGGGCTACAAAAACGCCTCAAGTCCTTTGCGGTCAAGAATATCCAGTAGCTTACAAGTGGGGCCGCCAGGTTTTTTGTTCCCGGCTTCCCAGGCGCGTACTGCTGCGGCGCTCGTGTTTATGACGTGAGCGAGCACTGTTTGGCTTATATTGAGACGTGTGCGAAGTTCCTTCACGCTTTCCCCCGTAAACTGAGGAACTTGGTTCGCACGAAAAAGAGCCTCATACTCGCGCATACGCCGTGCGTCAATAATGCCCACCTTGCGCATCCCTCGGGCTGTTTCGCGCATTTCTTCGATTATCCTGCTACGTCCGCTCATGGCGTATCTCCTCAAGCTCTCCTTGGGCTATGGCGTTCAACAGGGTCTCCTCTGAACAGCCAAGCAAGTCGTGGGCAATCCCTTGCAAGAAAACAAGCTCGGGCGGCGTGATGTTGTCTTTTTCGTTTTTCTCAAAGCCATATATGAAAATCCAACGATCCGCCCTATTCGTGGCGATCAGGGTTCTGACGCCGCCGCGTTTCCCCCTGCCGGGCAATGCTATCCTTTTTTTGAAAACACCTCCGCCCAGATCGGCATCCACAAGCCCGTTTTCCATTTCTTCAACCGCCTTAAGAAGCATCTTGTCCTGCAATTCGGTCCTGCGCAGCCATCGGCTAAAGGTGCGGGTCTCAAGGATTCGCTTCATGCCGTTACTATAATACTTGGTAGCATAGTTGTCAATCCCGAAAAATTGAGCCATCATAGAAGGGCAGACCAGTTGGGGGCAAAATCGGTGCGGGTTGTAGTCTGAAACCGGGACCCGAATCATTCTTACATAATTACTAATAAAACCAACCAGGTATCCCCCAAAACATCTTCCTTCACCTGTTCCCCCGGAGGCCTCTATTGTTGACCTGCCCAGGATCAGGCCCAGCCTGATCCTGGTACAGGCCATGAACACAGGTCTGATGAAGGAAATACCCGATTGGGATTGACAGATACAGCAGATCGCTGTATCTTTGTTCCAAAGGAGGGTATTGATATTTCCTTAAGCAAGTCCGACAACCCCACAGTTCGCTTAGATGCCCGCATCCCCCTCCATATTAAGAAGAATCTGGTCACGGCCGCCGCCCTTTCCGGCCGGAGTCAGACCGATTTTCTCATCACCGCCGTCAATGAGGCAGCGCAAAAAGTCATCGCTGAACACAGTCTGATCACCCTCTGCCTGGAAGATCAGGAAATCCTGGCCAAAGCTCTGCTGGACGAAAACGCACCCTCGGACGGTCTACGGTGGGGCAGATTGCGAAAAGCTCTCTCTCGGCATTCTCAGGAAGTGGACAGCCGATGACGGCGAAACACATTCGCCTAGAGCCTTTTTCCCCCGAGCCAGGCATCCACGACCGTTCCCGCTTCGACTGCGGAGACGATGCGTTGAATAATTATCTCAAAACCCAGGCTGGCCAGGATATGCGCCGGGGATTTGCCCAAGTGATCGTCGGAATCGTCCCCGGTGATGACCAAATCACCGGCTATTACACTCTGTCGGCCACATCAGTGAACCTGACTGATGTGGATGAGGCTTGGCGCAGCAAGTTGCCAAGATACGGACAGGTTTCGGCCGTTCTGTTGGGGCGTCTGGCGGTGACTCAGGCGGCTCAAGGGCAGGGTCTGAGCGAGCTCCTGCTGGCCGATGCCATCTGGCGAGCCGACAGGAGCGAATTGGGTTGGGCGGTTTTTCTGGCCAAAGCCAAGAATGAAAAAGCTGCCGAATTCTACCGTCGTTTTGGTCTGGATCCTTTCGACCGAGACCCGCTATTGATGTGGATAACTAGGCGGGAAGTGAAAAGTCTTTATCGTTAAAACGCCCTTATGCCTTTTATGATGCTCAAAAGCCATTGATTACATCCACAAACATGGTGAATGGCCTACTTTTCTCTTTAACCTGAGCCTTCAAATCCGACTCGGCCTTTTTACCGTGCATTCTTCTTAATAGGAACAATCCGGAATGCGGGGAGAAAGTATGGAGCCCGTTGCTCCGCCGAGTACTGACTCGAAAGTGAAATCACCCTTCTGCCTTTTAACGTAACTATACTACTTTTTATATGGACTAGGCAAAGGCAAGTCCCTCATGAATTATTGCTCCCAAAAGCATACTTTCTCCTTATTGACACAGGTCAAGTTTTTAGTTTATAATTCGCTCCATCCAGCGTTAAAATTATTATAATTATCTAAGCAAAGGTGTAGTATGTTTGGTTTCTTTAGGCTTCGCTTCAGCTATTCCAGTTAGGGTGAAAAGAGATTCTGTGTATGTCAAAAAGGAAAAGTCTTATAGATGAACTTAAAGCATTCTTTATTGCTAGCTGGAAAAAGGCGCTGATTGTTTTCTTCGCTTTAAATGCCGTGTTGACTTTTGTTACTATTTTTTTCAAAATCAATTTTTCTGCTTTGGATTTTGCCTTGGCAATCACTTTCATAGCAGTTAGCTCAGCTGTTTTGGCTCGCAATGAAGCAGCAACAAAAGGCACACGTTATATAGATATTTCAGAAAGGATTGGAAGTAGCCGGAGCATTAATGATGTCTATCCTGACAAATGCCACAAATTCACTCATATCACAAGACAGGATTTGCTAGATTATAGAGTATCAAAGCAAAGCAACGGACAAACAACCAATGGAAGACATTTTGTTTCTATCAGATTCTTAGAAGGATACAATGCTTCAAAACACACAACAGATGGAATAATATACCTTGAATGTAGTGAGTACAGGGCACACTATCATCAAATCAAAGTCGTCGCTCATGACATGAAAACTTCAAGAGAGTTAAAAGTAGAATTTTGCGGACTAGAGATAAATAAAAAATATACAGATTTTCCATTTAAGATTTTTTTTCAAAAGCCTTTAAACCCCGGAGAAGAATTTAAAATCATCTTTTCAATTACATTAATAAATGAATTGGAAGTTTTAACTGATAATGATGAAATCATGAGTATATGCTTGTTAAGATATAAGAAAGGCGTTGAAAAACTGGATTTTAATGTCTGCTTGGATTTTGAACCGCAAACAGTCAATGTTTTGTCACAGAAAAAACTTGGCGGAAAAACTTTTGACTTTGCGGAAGATGATTTTATAATTGAAAAATATATACCCACTGGGGAGTGGGAAAAACGATTTGACATCAACTGGTCTTCCCAGCCATACATAATCCGTTGGGGCTGCGACAAACCGCGCAGAAAATTCTATGTTATAAATTATCGAAGGTAAATGCCAGTGAACGAATTTTGTCTCAATGGATTCGGGCGGATTGGAAGGGCGCTGTTTAGAGTCGCTTTCTATGATGAACGCAATGTTTGTATTCACATAAATGAACCGAATGCCTCTATTGACGATATCATTTATTTTCTAAAGTACGATTCGTTGTATGCCAATTTTCAAGCTACAGTCTCAAAAGTTGATGAAGGTTCTTTTTCTGTAGAAAAACCAACAAAAAAATGGGTGGTTTCTGTATCGCATCATGTTGATCCTATTGAGATACAAATAAATTCAATTATTCTGGTTGATGCTACAGGTAAAACATCCCATTTGAATCGATATGAGCGAAAGAATAGAATTCTTATTTTTACTTCTTCCAGTGCTGAAGTTCGTAATGAGGTCATTTTAGGGCTAAACGATTCCAAGCGCAAAAAAGTCAAAAAAGGTGAAGTCCTTTCAGGAAGCATATGCGATTCAGTGGCAGTCGCCCCAATTCTGGGGAAATTAATGGAAAACCACGCTATATCTCAAGTACTTATTACTACGATACATCCAGCCCTTACATACCAAAAAATCCTTGACAATTATGTATCCGCAGGGGTTAATAGAAGTTTAGGTAGACAATACATTCACTCAGCCATTCCCAAGAGGACTTCATTGGAGGAAGTGCTGAAGCGCCATCTGGATACCACAAATACGCTGATTCGGTGTATTTCATTCAGGGTTCCTATAGAGTCAGTTTGTTCTGCTGATTTCACCGTATTCTTTAAGGACAAGATATCATACGAAGTTGTCATTAATGAGCTGAGAAGCCTTGATCCTAGAATAATTGGTTTTTCTCATGAGGACTTGGTTTCGATTGATTATAAGGCAACTAGCGTGTCCGCCACCATTGATATGAGGTGGTTGGAAGTTCTAGATGATCACATTCTAAAAATGGTTATTTGGTACGATAATGAGTGGGGATATTCGTCGAGGATTAACGACATCATTGCGATGCTTTAATCTTGGAGGTAATGGCGTGTACCACATTGGAATTTTGAATAAGATTACAAATCCAGATATTGAGAAAAAAGCAATAGGAAACGATGCCATCATCACTTGTTTTAACGTAGAAAAAGAAACAGAGCTACCAGATTCTGCAAAAACAATTGATGCTGCAATCATATTTCATCGGACAAAACTGACAAAAATTGGAATCGATAAACTAGCGCATTGTAGATTAATCGTTTGCGCTAGCGTTGGCTTCGATAATGTTGACATCGAATATGCTAAAGAAAAGAATATCCCTGTAGTGAATATTCCAGATTATGGTATTGATGATGTGGCTGACCACACTATGGCACTATTTCTTACATATGTAAGAAGAATAAGAGAATTTTCGTATGCTCTAAAGCAAAATGCATCCCAAAACTGGAATCAGCATATTGCTGGTGAATATCACAGAATAACCAATAAGCACTTTGGGATATTGGGATTGGGAAGGATAGGAACAGCTGTCGCTTTACGGGCAAAGGCTTTTGGAATGACAGTGAGTTATTATGATCCATATAAGCCGACTGGATATGAGAAAGTACTCCATATCAACAAGTGTGGCTCTTTAGAAACTCTTTTTTCCACAAATGACTTCGTATCCACGCATGTGCCTTTGACAGAAGAAACTCGAAATATGATAACTAGAAAACTGCTTGCCAGCACAGATAAGAGGCCTGTTCTAATAAACACGGCAAGAGGTGCAGTGATAAGCAACAATACAATATTTGAGGCATTGGAAAATAATCTTATCGAAGCATATCTTGCAGATGTTTTAGAAACTGAGCCTCCTCTGCAAAATGACAAGATGCTTTCCACTTACTTATCCTCAAGCAGGCTGCTGATTACACCACATGTGGCAGCTTATGCAATGGAAAGTCTATACGAAATGCGTTATCGTGCAGCTGAAAACGCAATGGCGTTTCTACAGAAGCAGACGCTGAATAATTGTGTTAATTTTGAAGGATAAAAAATTATGGATATAAGGATTTTGATCGCGAAACTGAAAATTTTTGACACGCCAACTATCTGCAATGCATTAGAGATGATTGATCAAGATAGAAGAAATTTTGGATATACGGATGAAAGTTTCTTCTGCCTTAACCCTCAAATGGATCCAATTGTTGGAATCGCAAAAACAGCAACTATTAGATCCCTTCGTCCATCCACTTTGACGCCGGATGAATTGAAGCAGGAACGTGTAAAATATTACTCTTATGTCTATGATGGGGAATTGCCAAAGATTGTTGTAATGCAGGATTTGGATGGATTGCGGCACGGACATGGTGTTTTTTGGGGTGAATTCAATTCTCGCGTCCACCGGTATTTAGGATGTGAAGGAGTGATAACTGATGGTTCGGTTAGGGATGTTCCAAATTTGCCTACGGATTTTCAGATACTAGCATCAGCTTTGAGGCCTTCCCATGCAAATATACACATCGTTGATTATGGAAAGCAAGTAAATGTTTATTCGATGGTTGTCAATCCTGGGAGTATTGTTCATGCAGATTTACATGGCGCGGTAACATTTGATGTCACATTGGCAGAGCAAGTGATTGAATGTGCACATCAATTTGTCGAAAGTGAAAGGACGGTGCTTAACGCTTGCAAAAATCCAAGCGGACTAACTTTTGAGAAACTTATTGAGCTTTACTTGGGCCGGTAAGATAATTTTAGCTATCAAGGAGTACAGTGTGCCATGAGCCTCAAGAAGAAAGACCTTTCCCCGAAAAACTTTACAGTCAAGACAGGATCATATTCTCATGGTCTATCGGTATCGGATGGTCACACAAAGTGGATTTTTGTGACTGGTCAGATTGCAATGAATGCAAATGGTGACGTGGTGTCTCCCGGCAATATTGCTGGTCAGGCTGAGTTCATTTTTGAGAACATTAAGAAAATCTTGGCTGAAGCTGGAGCAAGTTTAGACGATGTGGTGAAAGCGCAACTCTTTTTGACAGACATGGCGCTTTTTAGCCAGGTGTCTCCCGTACGAAACAAATACTTTGCTAATAGCCAGCCCGTCAGCACAATGGTCGAAGTATCCAAACTGGTTAAGGAAGGCTGTATGCTGGAGATCGAAGTCATCGCGATGAAGGAGGCCTGACAAATATGAACACATATCTTGTTACAGGTGGAACTAGCGGTATCGGCCTTGGTATAGTCAAGAAACTATTATCCATTTCAGGATCACGTATTATCTCCATATCTCGTGATCAAAAGAGAATTATTGATGCCCAAAATATATTGGGTATCAACAGAGAACGCGTAGAATTCTTTACTGGGGATATTTCAAAGCCGGAAATCATTGATCAGCTTGTACAGGAAATCAGTTCGAAATATACAAGCATTTACGGCTTGATTAATTGCGCTGGAATTATTTTCCCCGGTGGTATTGAGGAATGCAGTTTAAAATCTTGGAATATTACAATGAATGTGAATGTCAATGGAGCTTTCATTGTAACCAAGGCGTTCCTCTCGCTTTTAAAAAAAAATAATCCACCGGCATCAATTGTAAACATATCTTCTGTTTGCTCTTTGCGTGGTGGAACCTCCATATCCTATTCAATCAGTAAGGCGGCAACAGATATGTTTACTAAGTGTCTGGCCGTTGAATTGGCAAAATATAGAATTAGAGTCAACGCCGTCAATCCAGGAGTTGTTGTAAGTAATTTACAAATGGCCGCAGGTATTGTTTCCAGCCAAGAAGAGTATGATGCGTTTTTGGATCGAATGAAATCCCTTCATCCTTTTGGACGAATAGGAACACCGGAAGAAATAGCTAATGCTGTAGTATTCCTTCTTTCAGAAGAATCTTCTTGGACAACTGGAGCCATTCTCAGTGTTGATGGGGGTAGAGCCATTTAGAATATGCTTAGTAGAAGTATTATATTTAATCATATTTTTCAAAATGGACTAAGTCCATTTTGCGTATCTATCTTGAATGAAAAATTTTTTAGTGTTGTTGAAATATGGGATACAGAAAATTTGTCAATTTGGAAGCAACTTGGTGAGCTCATACCTTCAATGATTATTGATGTATCGCTTTCTCCTTTAATGATGGAAAAATCGATGTCAATCATTGATACTGACGAGTCTGTCAGGTTGTATTCATTAAATCATATTTTTAAACGGATTGACTTTTTATCAGGCATAGGTATTTATGATATATCTATATCAAGTCCTGAGAATGTTGTTGAAAATCTTCGTTTTCAAGCAATTGAACTATTAGCTGCCGGACTTACCAAAATTTGTGCTTATGCAAATTCAAAAGGGGTACAAGTTTCATTTGAGCCCTTTGATCGGGATTTTCATAAATTTAGGCTTGTTGGTACAACAGATGAATTTATAAAACTAGCGAATGATGTTGGACGCCAGTGTTCTAATTTCTCTTTGACTTGGGATTCAGCGCACGTTTACTTACAAGATAAAAAATTGCTTGAATCATTGAAAAAAGCTGTTAACCATATAAAACGGATTCATTTTGCAAATGCCAGTATTTATAAAAATAACCCCTATTATGGGGATTGCCATATACCTTTTGGAGAAATTGGCGATATTGAAATTCAAGATTTAAAGTTGCTATATCAGATAATTATGACGAAACCGAATATAAAAAGTGTGGCTTTTGAAATTGCCGTAAATGAGCATATACCGCAAGTGAATTCTCCAGAAACAGCGGTCTCCTATATAAAAGAGTTGTTTTGTCTTTTAGAGACGTCTCATGAAGATTTTTCGCCTTGACGTTGCCACTCGCCTAGTCATGACCTCTAAGACAAAATATGGAAGTGGATACAGAAAAGACGGATGAAAATATGATTCAAAGATGGACGGCCAAGAGGCAGACCGCCCTAGTGGTAAGTCGTATAAGAGAGGAAACTTGCTTGGTGGGAAAAGTAACAAAGAAACCCTGTGTAATAAGCTCAAATACAAGAAAACACTTAAGGATGAATTGATACAAGAAGTGAAAAAACTTGATGGAGGATAATGAATAAAACGGCTCTATATGGCCCCGAAGGTCTGAGTGACCTTCGGGAGCTTATTTATCCAATCATTCTTCTACAAATTGATTTCCATGCCGCATTTGACACAGCGGTATCTTCTAATCACATGGTCATCGACGATTTCACCGATCTTCTGACCAGTGACAGCCCCAGCCAGCAGCGCAGCTACTGAAGCAGCCGGGCCACTGACTATGGCCCCTAACCGAGCCAGCACGCCCAAAGTGCCACCCAACACAGTGCCTACTCTCTGGGCATGATTTTTGGGCGACATATAGCCGTCAGACCCGCAACGCGGGCATTTAGGTCTTTCCATTTCAACCTCCATTAGTGTTGATAGTCATAGCTTTTCCCAGAAGCTGGAAAACGATTCTGGGCAGTTCAGACAAATTCTGGATGACAAGGCTCCGACCTGGGAGAATTGTCCGTATGGATTCTGTTCTGAGACCCAGGCCGTAAAGTTCATAACCCTGCCTGCCAGCTTCTTTGATGGCCGCCAGGGTGTTTTCAGGAGAATTCGGCTCACCATCGGTCAGTATCAGGATGATCTTGCGTTTCTCGCGCCGAACTGCCAGCTTTTGCATGACCCACCAGAGAGCTTCGCCCAAGGGTGTTCCGCCTCCAGCGGACAGTCTCCACAGCCTTGGACAACTTGAAACGAAAGGAGTTCATGTGGCCTTTTAAAGTGCCCAAAAGGTCATATAGAATTGTTCCTCGGGCCAAAATATGCATGACCTTAACCCCGGCCTCATCAAATTTTAGAGATTCTTCCTGGGCTTTTTTCAAATTGGAATTGGCCTGGTCTAACTCAGCCTGCGCCTTGGCCGACAATAAAAGTCCGCCCAAAGCCAAGATCGGGCCGACGACTATACCTCCCAATATAGCCAGCCCTCCAGTACCGGCCAATCCCAGGCCGTATAGGGATGCGTCGAACATCAAAAAAAGCGGCATGGGAACTACGAGCCCATGCCGCTTTTGATATTGTTAATAACTTGAAATGCCGGAAAAATATAAGCAGAGTGGGAAATAGGCTTTCCCTGGGAATTGCTTATTGCCTTAAAGCGAGGTCCGCAAGCGATTTAAGCGAATATCGTTGCCGTTTCGTGCCAATCTGTATAACCGTAAATTTCGCGTTGATGGGCTTGTGGAGCCAATCAATATTTAAAATATCCGGGGTTTCAATGCCCCTACCCACCTTGCCGCGCAAGAGTTCGTCAGTGTCGGCGCATTTGAATTCAAAAGTTCTGGCCGTGGGCAAAACTCCCTGAAATTTCCCTTGGAAGGAATCCTCATATTCTTTAATATTATCATCCCTGATTCTTTCAGCCGCAACCTTGATCTGCTCATGGCCTTCGTAGCGGAAAGACGTGCCGCCGAACTCCAAACCACACCAGGCTTGCTCTTGCACCATCAAATCGAGGAATTTGGAAACACCCTTAACTGCTCTTGGATATATTTCCTCAACAATGCCCGCTACATCGTCATCAGTTCCAAGTGCGGCATATCTTAACAGTTTTTCCATGATGTCAATGGCCTGCCCTGATTCATCAGCCTCCGGCAACAACGTAAGCAGGTCGGCGTTCTCAGGGGAGGGCAAAGCGAACTCAAAGCCAAAGGAGCCTATGGCGGTTCCGGTGAGAAGCAACTGGCGTTTATCCCTGTTTGGTATTGGCCCCATTGACTGCAAGGGCTCGGTAAGACTGGCCATAACGGCGGCAAAAGCCTCATTGAAAGCCCCGGCGGCTTTGGAGGCGAAATCAGCGGCGATTCCTTGGGTGTCCATAACCGGCTTTCCTCTAAAGACCAGCCGCACTTTAGGACTTTCTTTAATTGATGGGGTTTCAACTATTTGGCGTTTAACTTTTGCCAAGCGTGATTCCAGACTTTTGCGGTCAAGAACATTCTCCTCCGGCATACCGGCAAGCAACATCTCCAATTCGCTCACTTCGGAGGCCAATGAAGAATAAAGACTACTCATAATTCAAACCCTCCAAGCGTCAGCAGCATTGCTCGGGCCGTGTCATCCTGATTCGGGGCAAGATCGACCTGAACAAAGCCTTTCCATAAACCATCCCGGCGATGCGACCACATACTGTACCAGTATGTAAGGCTTTGCGCCTGCCTGACATCAAGCGGTCTGCCCAATTCGCTGAAATAAGCGTCAATCGAATATTTTTCCTTTAGATTTCCATGCTCCAACTCGCCACCGGCTTTTTCCACCAAGCTGGCCTGGGTCATTCTTGTTGGCAGTTCGTAATAAGTTACTACATCCATATCGTTGGGAGGATGATTTTTCAGAAGTTCGATGTTTTCCAAGAAACTTCCGTCCAGCCATTGAAATCCCTTGGTTATGCCCAGCCTGTGCAGCATTTGGCGGAAACTTAAAAAGCCATTCAGTATGCGTTTGCGTTCTGGTGAGGACGCAAACCGATCCAGCAACATAAATAAATCAATCAGATATGGCGAGCGCCTCGGGTCAGTTCCACCCGCGCCGGGCAGAACAGGAGGCAAGATTCCCCTTGAGTCCCAATTTGGCAGTTGTATTGAAACCATAAGCTATCTACCTGCTTTGGAAATGGTCGCCATTTCTAATAAAACCCCTAATCACGAAAAATGTCAAGAGACCTAATGAGAACAGGACTTAATTGAAGGATAAATCAAATAACATATTTAAATCACTCAATTTATGGATTGGTTTGCGCCTTCCAACTGAACTGTTGCAAAATTTGCCTCAGTTGCCCCCTCGCTCCAACTCGCCACTCTCAAAGATTTTTTTGAGATGCCGGGAGATGCCGGACTTGTCCAGCGTTCCTGCTTTTCAGGCTATCCAGGTAATCCGCCCACTCCTGCATCATCTTCCGGCGTTCAGGCAGATATTCGGCGTAATTATAAGCCGCCCGGACTGCATTTTGCTCAATATGGGCAAGTTGTCTCTCTATCCAATCCCGGTTATAGCCCTTCTCGTTAAGGATGGTCGAGGCCATGCTACGGAAGCCGTGCCCGGTCATCTCTTCCCCGGAATAGCCCAAATACCGCAAGGCCGCGTTGACGGCGGCATCGCTCATGGGCCGATCATTGCCCCGCTGGCCTGGAAAGATGAATTTATGGCCGCCAGTAAAAGGATACAGGCTTTTCAGGATTTCAACGGCTTGGTTGGCCAGAGGGACGATATGAGGGAGCCTCATTTTCATCTTTTCTTCCGGGATACGCCATTGAGACTCCGGCCAGTTGATTTCGGACCATTCCGCATGACGAAGCTCACCCGGCCGGACGAATACCAGGGGCAGGAGCTTCAAGGCGTGCTGGACTACGACATGGCCGCTGTAGTTGTGAATGTCGTTGAGCAGTTTGGAAATTTTAGTCTGGTCAATAATCGTGGACCGATGCCTGACCTTGGGAGGCGGCATAGCTCCGCGCAAGTCCTGGGTTGGATCACGCTCCGCTTGTCCGCTTGCAACTGCGAAGCGGAAAATCTGGCTGCAAATCATTTTGACTCGGTGCGCTGTTTCAAGGTGGCCCTTGGCTTGTATGGGACGTAACACTTTTCCCAAGATGAGAACCGGAGTGATTTCCCTGATAGGCAGAGCGCCTATGACGGAATAGATATGGGCGTTGAGTTGTATCTTTTTCTTTTTGATCGTGGCCGGTTGCCAATTTGCAAAAAACTGCTTCTCCCATTCCGTTGCCACATCTAGGAAGGTCCGCGCCTTACTCTCCAAATCAAGACGCCTCTCTAAGATAGGGTCTTTATAGTCAGCCAGAACCCGCCTTTCAGCCTCGGCCTTGGTCCTGGCCTCCTTCAAGCCTAAAGTCGGGTAGTTGCCCAACGTGATGCGTTTGTCCTGATTTCGGAATAGATAGCGGTAGCGCCATTTCTTGCCACCGCTGGGCATAACTTCCAGATAGAGGCCCTGGCCATCAAACACCTTATAAGGCTTATCCTTCGGTTTGAGGGCTTTGATTTTAAGATCGGTAAGTTGAGAAAAATGGGTCATGGTCTTCCTCACAAATGGGTCATGGCCCAAATCATGACCCAAATATTACCGGATGTCAAGGCTTTTGGTCGGTCTCTATTGGACACTAAAAATCCAAAAGCCCTTGGTTTTCAAGGGCTTTTGGATTTTATCGGACTGGCTGAGAATTTTAGTTGGTGCCGGAGGTCGGAATCGAACCGACATGGAGCGAACTCCGCTGGATTTTGAGTCCAGTGCGTCTACCAGTTTCACCACTCCGGCTTTAGGCGACTTATTCAATCACAAACCCGCCCCCCTTGTCAACCGATGGTTGTCAACCAATGGTAGCCACCCACGGCAACGGCCCGCTTGTCAAGCCGGGGCTTGTCAAGCCAAGGCGGAATGTGTTTTAATCAAGGCTGGGGCGCGGGCCCCACAGGGAGGCCGGGTTGACCAGCCAGATCGTGGCCGGGCCGTCCGGACCGGGATGGGGTTCCACGATGTTCAGAGCCCGGAGCTCGGCCAGGGCCTGGTCCAGTTCCTCGGGCTTGGCGTTCCACCGGGCGCTTATGGCCGACCGGTCCGGCCTTACCCCGTCCGCGACCAGGGCGGCGATGAGAATGTAGGCCGAGACGGCCAGCACCGACAGCCCTTGGTTGAAAATCTGGGTATCCATGGGCGAACAATTTGTCATACGCGTCCCCTTTCAGCGGGAGTTCAACCATGACCGAAAACACCGGCCGTATCCTCCTGGCCCCCCGCCTGGGGCCCTGGCCGCCCCAAAGCCCGGGGGAGGCCCAGCCGTCCGGACCCCACTTCTACCTCTCCTGGCCCGGCTGGGAAGACTACCTGGCTAAGCGCCTGGGCCTCAAACCCGACCCGGCCGGGCCCGCCCCCCTCATGCTGCCGGCCGACTCCGAGGACCTGACCCTGGCCGCCCTCGACCAATTGGCCGACCGGGCCGGCAGCCAGGGGGCCAACCTCTGGCCCCTCCTGGTCCCCCCGGCCGAAAGCCCCAGCGCCCTGGCTGCGGCCATCCGCCGACCAACGGCCTCGTCCGCGCCCCGGCCCCTGTTGAGCGACCGGGGCTATCTGGCCCTCTGGACCCTGACCGAATTTCAGGCCGCGACCGGCGCGGAACTCCTGGCCGAAGCCGCCCGGAAAGAGCAGGCCATGTGGGCGGCCCTCAAGGGCGAAGAGGCCGCCCCGCCTTCCCCCCCGGCCTCCCGGCCGGAGGAGCCGGACCGCCGCGCCGCCTATGCCTGGCGCTGCTGGCGCCGCCTGGCCGCGCCTATACTCCTGCCTGACGATCTTATCTTCCCCACTGTCCCGGAATTTTTTGAACCAGATGACACCTGATCATTACCGTTAACTTAAAGCCCCCACGGGGCTGGCCGGGGCCTCGTCCGGGGACTCGTCCCCTTCCGGTTCATCCTCCACCATCAGGCTGTCTTCATCCAGCTCGTCCGCCTCAACCTCATCCTCATCGGCCTCGTCTCCGGGCCAGTCGAACAGGGTGGGCACCACGCTTCCGGTCAGGGGCGGCAGTTCCGGGCCGGCTTCCCCCGGGCTCAGGCGGACGGCGGCCCAGCCTTCCAGAATGTCGGACGACTCCAAGGCCAGCCCGGCTCGGACCGCGGCCCGCAGGAGATGGGCCGTCTGGATCCCGGGGGCGAATCCGGCCGCCAAGATGACGCCGTCCGGAGCCAGCCAGCGGGCCAGGGTCCTAAGGCGGCGGGCGGCCAGGTAGGGGGAAAGGCGGATCAGGATGAGGCCGAAAGCCCCTGCCCAGTCCGGCCGGCGGCGATGGGAGAAAGGGCCGGTCTCGACCTGGATGGTCCGGCCGTTCCAGTCGGCCAGGTGGCGGGCCCGCGCCGCGGTGGTCTCCTCTTCGGCCAGGACCGTGACCGGGCCTGAACCAGCCGACAAGGCGGCCAGAGGGGCCGGGGACCAGCCCGCGGCCAGGCTCAAGACCGGCCGGTCCCGGGTGGCCGGCGCCCCGGGCGGCGGGGTCAGGTGAGCCGTGGCCAGGCCGGCCAGGAGGCTTTCCCCGGCCCAGCGGGCTCGGGACAGGCCGACCTCCGGGGGCAGGGCGATCCCGGCCTGGCCCCTGGCCTCGGTCAAAGGCCAGGGACCTAAAGAGGCCGGCCGAGCCGTTGGCTCCGGCGGCTCTTCGGCCCGAGTCACGGCCAAGGCCACGGTCAGGTCCCCCCGGGTCCGCTCCGCCTGGCAACAGCCCTCCTCCAGGACGGTCAACTCCAGGTCCAGGCTTCCTTCAGTCCAGGGCAGAAAAAAACCCAAACCCCCATCGGTCAATTCAATATCCCACAGGGGCCGGGCAGCCTCCAGCCGGGCGGCCAGTTCCAGGGCCGCCGGCCGGGGCAGGCCGGCTTCTATGCGCAGGTAGCCGGACACAACCTTATTGGATCAAAGTCACCCAGTTATGGGGGTCGGGCCGGTCGCCGTATTGAAGGCCCAGAAGTTCGTCGTAGAACCGTCGGGTCAGGGGGCCGATGCCGCCCTCGCCCACCTGGATATCCCGCCCCTGGTAACTGAACTGGCCCACCGGGGAAATGACGCAGGCCGTGCCGGTCCCGAAGGCTTCCTTCAGCCGGCCGCTGCCGCTGGCCTCCAGGAGTTCCTCAATACTCAAGGGGCGCTCGGTGGCCTTGAGACCCCAGTCCCGCGCCAGGGTCAGGACCGAGTCGCGGGTTATCCCGGCCAGGATGGTGCCTGAAAGGGGCGGGGTTATGACTTCGTCGTCAATGACGAAGAACATGTTCATGCTGCCCACTTCCTCGATGTATTTATGTTCCTTGGAGTCCAGCCACAGGATCTGGCTGAAGCCCCGCTTATGGGCTTCCTCGGCGGCCAGGATGCTGGCGGCGTAATTGCCCCCGGTCTTGATCTCCCCCAGGCCCCCCTGGGCGGCCCGGCTGTAATTGGGTTCCACATAGATCCTGATGGGGGCGAAACCCGCGGCGTAATAGGCGCCCACCGGGCCGGTGATGATGAGGAAGATATATTCGTCGGCCGGCCGCACCCCCAGGTGGGGTTCGGAGGCGACGATGAAGGGCCGGATGTAGAGGGAGGCCCCCCTGGCCCGGGGCACCCAGTCCTGATCGACCAGGAGGAGTTCCTTCAAGGCGGCCAGGCACAGATCCTCGTCCAGAGCGGGGATGCAGATCCGCCGGGCCGAGCGGTTAAACCGGGCGAAGTTGTCCCAGGGCCGGAAAAGGGCCAGGGCCCCGGAACTTTGGCGATAGCATTTCAGACCTTCGAATATTTCCTGGGCGTAGTGCAGGCACATGGCCGCCGGCGACAGGGTCAGGGGGCCGAAGGGTTCTATGCGCGGCCCGCGCCAGGCCCCGCCGTGGTAATCCAGGCGGAACATATGGTCGGAATAAATGTCTCCGAAACCTAAGGCGCTTTCATTGGCGGGCGGGCTGCGGCGCTTGGCCGGGGCCAGGACGCGCTTGACTATCTCCATGTCACACCTTCCTGAATTTTTCCGCCAGGGCCCGGGCCGCCGCCGGCGGCACCATGTCCCCGATATCAGCGCCGTGGGCCGCGACTTCCTTGACGATGGTGGAACTGAGGTAGAGCCAGCGGTAGTCGGTCATAAGATAGACCGATTGGAGACCGGGCTCCAGGTGCCGGTTGACCAGGGCCATCTGGAATTCATATTCGAAATCCGAAGTGCCCCTGAGGCCCCGCAGAATGGCCGTGGCCCCCCGATCGCGGGCGTAGCTGACCAAAAGGCCCTCGAAACTGTCCACCTCCACCCGGTCGTAGCCGGCCAGGGCTTCCCTCAATATGGTCACTCTTTCCTCGGCGGTGAACAGCGAGGCCTTGGCGGAATTGCGGGCCACGGCCACCACCAGGCGGTCGAAGAGGGTCAGGCCCTGGTCCACCAGGCTCAGGTGTCCCAGGGTGGGGGGATCGAAGGACCCGGGATAGACGGCCAGGCCGCTCACAGGCCCTCGCCGGCCGCCTCGTCGCCAGCCTCGCCGGCCCCCCCAACCAAATCCTCATCCGCCTCGGGCCGGCCGGTCAAGTCATCCGCGGGCTCCACCCGCTCCACCTCCTCGATCACGGCCTGGGCCCTGATGAGGTCCAGGGTCTTGCTGATCCTGAGGCCTTCACGCAGGTTCTCCATGAGGTTATGCGACTTGTAGTAGTCCCGCAGCACTTCCGGCGGCTGGCCGTATTCCTTGCTCATCTCCACCAGTTCGGCCTCGATGTCCTCGGGGGTGACTTCCACCTGGTTGTCCCGGCCGATCTGGTCCAGCACCAGGGCCGCGGCCACGCTCTTTTCGGCCCGGGGCCGGAGGCGTTCCCGCAACTGGGCCACGTCCACGCCCATCTTTTTGAAATCCATTCCGCCGGCGAAACTGGAATTGAGGGTCTGGAGGCGGTTGCTCAGTTCCCGCTCCACCATGACCGTGGGCAGGTCCAGGGAGACCAGGTCGGCCAGTTGCCCGGTCACCTGGTGGTTCAAAAGGCGTTCGGCCTGGTCAGCCTCATCTTTCAGGAGTTCCCGGTGCAGCCGTTCTTTCAGGGCTTCCAGGGTCTCCACTTCTTCCAGACCCAGGTCCTTGGCGAATTCGTCATCCAGGTCCGGCAGTTCCCGGACCTTCGCATCCAGCACGGTGGTGACCAGTTTGAGGGGCCGGCCGGCCATTTTGCGGTCCTCGGCCTCCTCGGGCAGGGTGACGGTTATGTCCCTGGTCTCGCCGGCCTTCATGCCCACCAGGCCCTCGATGAAGCCGGGGGTCGTCCGGTGGCTCTCCACCAGGTCGATGTTGAAGGGGCCGCCGCCATGTTTGGGCAGTTCCACCCCGTTTTCGTCAAAGGCCCGGTAAATGACCGAGGCCGCGTCGCCCATGACCAGGGGCCGGTCTTCCTCCAGATTCTTGACTGTCGCCAGGCTCTGGCGCAGCTCTTCGAGTTTCTTGGCCACCAGCTCGTCATCCACCCGGCTCCTGGGGCGTTTGAGATTCAGGCCCTGCCATTGGGGCGTGTCAAAAACGGGCTTCAGTTCCACCAGGACGCTGAACTTCAAGGGCAGGTTGTCCTGGTAATCCACCTGGTCCAGCACCGGGGCCCCCATGGGGGTCAGGTCATGGTCCTTGAGGATGGCGGGCACGGCTTCGGAGACCAGTTCTTCCGTGACCTCATGCTTTAGTTCTTCGGCATAGACCTTGGCCACCATGTCCCGGGGGGCCTTGCCGGGCCGGAAACCCTTGAGCTTGGCTTTGCGAACATAGGTGTCCAAGAGCTTGCGCCAGACCTTCCGCGCATCTTCCTCCGGGAGTTCCACGATCAATTTGCGTTTGATGCTATTGACTTCTTCAATGGTTACGTTCATCGTGCCACTCCCATCCCACAGCCCCGCCGGATCATGGGTCCAAGGGCCTACGGCCCCTGGTGCGAGAGAGGGGATTTGAACCCCTACGGCCGGAGCCGCCGGCTCCTAAGGCCGGTGCGTCTACCAGTTCCGCCACTCTCGCGGTTACCAGACGGGTAATCTTTTATTTATATTAAATTTTTATTTCCCTGTCAACAGTCCGCCCCCGGCGCGTTCCCCGGGCCGCGGGCTTATCCCCGTCCGGGGCGCCCGCCCCCCCGCCAAGGCCGGGGCAGCCCTTGACCGAGCAGATCAGGGGCGGGGCCTCGGGGTTCTTATTCAGGGCCGGGTTTTCCAGCAGGAACTCCCGGCCGCAGGCCGGGCAGGCCCGGGCCACGGGGCGGCCGCTCAAAATGACCCGGCACTTGGGATAGCGGCTGCAGCCGAAGAAGGGGCCGCGCTTGGAGGATTTTTCGACTATATCGCCCTCGCAGCCCTCCTTGGGGCATTTAAAGCCGCTGGGCAGGGGCTTGGCGTTTTTGCACTTGGGGTAGCCGGTGCAGGAAATGAACCAGGCCCCCTGGCGGTTTTTCTTGAGGGCCAGGGGCTTGCCACATTTTTCGCAGACCGTGGGCGCCCCTTCGGGAAAGGGCGGCGGGGGCTCGTCGGCCGCCTCGCCGCCGGGCAGGGGCTTGGCGTTCTTGCATTCCGGATAGCCCGTGCAGGCCGCGAAGGGGCCGTAGCGGCTCTTTTTGATCACCAGGGACCGGCCGCATTTTTCGCAGACCCCCACCGGCTCGGGGTTGGGCGGGGCCACCGGCTGGGGCCGGCCCCGTTCGTCCCGCTCGAAATCGCAGGTGGCCCCGCAGTCCGGGCAGGCCAGGTAGAAGCCGTTGCGGCCGTAGCGCAGCTTAAGGCCTGTCGCGCCTTCGCAGGCGGCGCAGGAGACCCCGGCCGGCAGGCCCTCGCGCTTGAGGTTGGTCATGGCCTCCGCCGCCGCCTTAAGGTCCCTGGCCAGGGGGTCGTAGAGGCTGGCCAGGACTTCGAGGTGGCCGGCCCGGCCCTCTTCTATCTCATCTAAATTTTCCTCCAGCCCGGCGGTGAAATCGACTCCCATAAGTTCGGGAAAGCTCTTCACCAGAAGGTCGGTGACGGCGAAACCCATTTCCGTGGGCCGGAGCACGCCCTTGGCCGACTCCACGTATTCCTTGTCTTTCAAGGTGGAAATTATGGCCACGTAGGTCGAAGGCCGGCCGATGCCCTTGACTTCCAGTTCCTTGACCAGGGTGGCCTCGGTGAAGCGGGGCGGGGGCTGGGTGAAATGCTGCTTGGGCTTCAGGGCCTTGGCCGTGAAGGTCTGCCCCTTGGCCAGGGGCGGGAGTAAGTTCTCTTCCTGGCCCGTGTCGTAGAGGGTCAGAAAGCCTTTGAAGGTGATCACCGAACCGGTGGCCCGGAAGGTGTAGCGGCCGGCGGTGAGGTCGGCCGTGGTCTGGTTGATCCGGGCCGAAGTCATCTGGCTGGCCACGAAGCGGCGCCATATAAGGTCGTAGAGCTGCCAGTGGCCCGGTTCCAGCCGGCCCTTCAGTTGGTCCGGGGTGCGGGAGACCCCGGTGGGGCGGATGGCCTCGTGGGCGTCCTGAGCCCCCTTTTTGTTCCTGTAGCGGTTGGGCGAGGCCGGGGCGAAGTCCGGGCCGAAGGTCCGGCGGATGTGTTCCAGGGCCTCGGCCGCGGCCTGGTCATTGACCCGCACCGAATCGGTCCTCATGTAGGTGATGAGGCCCACCTGGCCCTCGCCGGGCAGATCCATGCCCTCGTAGAGGTCCTGGGCCACCCGCATGGCCCTTTTGGCCGGCATTTTCAGGCGGTTGAAGGCGGCCTGCTGGAGAGTGGAGGTGATGAAGGGCGGCAGGGGGTGGCGCTGGCGGTCCCGGGCGTTCACTTCGGCCACGGCAAAAGCCGCCCCGGCCAGGTCCCGCACCACGGCCTCGGCTTCGGCCCCGCTCTTGAGTTCGGCTTTCTTGGCTCCGATCTTATGTAGCAGCGCTGAAAAAGGGCTTTCCTGGAACTCGGACGTTAAGGTCCAGTATTCCTCCGGGGTGAAGGCGAAGATGGCCCGCTCCCGCTCGACGATGAGTCTTAAGGCCACGGATTGGACCCGGCCGGCTGACAGGCCTCTTTTGAGCTTGTCCCACAAGAGGGGGGAAATGAGATAGCCCATGAGCCGGTCCAGGATGCGGCGGGTCTGCTGGGATTCGAACCTGGTCTGGGAAATGGGCACCGGATGGTCCATGGCTTCCCGGATGGCCTTGGGGGTCAGTTCATTGAGGAGCACCCGCTGGTAGCGGTGGCCGGTCCCCAGGGCCTGGGCGATGTGCCAGGCTATGGCCTCCCCCTCGCGGTCCGGGTCGGGCCCGAGGTAGATGGTCTCCTTGCCCCGGGCGGCCTTTTTCAGTTCGCTGATGACCTTCTGCTTGCCCTCGATGATCTCGTATTTGGGATTGAAGCCGTTTTCTATGTCCACGCCCAGATTTTTTTTCGGCAGGTCGATGATGTGGCCCATAGAGGCCCTGACCTCGAAATCGGGGCCCAGGTATTTACCGATGGTCTTGGACTTGGCCGGGGATTCGACTATCAACAGGGATTTGCTCATTATTTCTATATCTCTCCATGGTCCCGGCGGGCGAATAGGCCCGCCGGCGATTTGACTATCAGACCGGTCAGTTCCAGGTTCAGGAGGATGACGCTCATTTCCGCCGCGGGCCTACCGGCGGCCCGGCCCAGGGTGTCGGCGTCCCGGGGGCCTTCGGCCAAAAGGGTCCAAACTTGGGCTTCCGGGGTGCCCGCCGGGGGTGCCTCTAGCGAGGGAGCCGGCGGCTTGGGCCGAGCCTTGGGGGGCGGGGCCGGGGGCTTTGGCTTGGTCCCCATTGAACCCCCCACGGGGGCCCCCGCGGGGGCTCCCCCGGGGGCCTTTATGGGGGCCCCCGGGGCCCGGATCTCGGCCAGCACCTCGTCCATGTTCTCCACCAGGGCCGCGCCGGACTTGATGAGGCTGTTGCTGCCCGAGGAGTGTCCGGACCCGGCCGGCCCGGGCAGGGCCATGACCTCGCGGTTCAATTCCAGGGCCAGGCGGGCGGTGATTAAGGCTCCGCTGCGCGCCCCGGCCTCCACCACCACCACGGCCAGGCTCAGGCCGGCCAGCACCCGGTTGCGGCGGGGGAAATTACCCGGCCGGGGCGGGGTGGCCGGCGGGAACTCGGAAATCAGGGCTCCGGCCTGGGGGATACGCTCGTATAGCCGGGCGTTCTCTTTGGGATAGACCCAGTCCAGGCCGCAACCCAGGACAGCCAGGGTCCGCCCGCCGGCCTCCAGGGCTCCCCAGTGGGCTTCGGCGTCAATGCCCCGGGCCAGGCCGCTGACTATGGTCACTCCCCGGGCCGCGCCGTCCCGGCCCAGGTCCCGGGCCGCGGCCAGGCCGGCCGGAGAAGCCTGGCGGGGGCCCACCAGGCCCACCGCGAATTTATCCGTCTCTTCCAGGCGGCCCTTGACCCACAGGACCGGCGGCGGGTCGGGGATCTCCGTGAGGCGCACCGGGTAACCGGGGTCGCCCCAGACCAGGATCTCCGTATTTTTCGCGGCCTCAAACAGGGCGGCCGCCTCTTCCAGGAGGCCGGAACTCAGGAGGCCCGGGAAATTGACTCCGGCCAGGCCCAGGTCAAAGCCTGAGAAAGCCGCGGCCGCGCTCCCGGCGTAGCCCACCACCCGGTGCCAGCTCACCGGATTCTGATTCAACCCCAGGTAGAGGGCCAGCCCGGCCAGCCGCTCCGAAGGTTCAATGTTCCTGGTCAAACGCTCACCCCGGCCGCCGTCGCCTGTCTCAACTGTCCATCCGAACAGCCGAACTCCATTAAATACTCCCACCCGGGCCGGCCGTCAAGCCCCATTTCCATCATTCAGCCATACGTTCCAGTTCTTCAAAGGTTTTGGTGACTGTTTGTCCGGCCTCCAGTTGCGCTATTGATTTCCTGAGCGCCTCCATATTCCTGGGGCTGTAAAACGGATCACGCTCCACGGCAAAAGGCAGGCCGTTATTGATCAGGGACTGTTTTAGAAAAAGCCTTACGGCCGTTGGTATATCCAAGCCGAGGTCGGAAAACAGCTTTTCAGCTTCTGTTTTCAGAGTCTGGTCCACCCTGATCTGAATATTGGCAGTCGTCATTTGGCACCTCCTTCATTACAAGCGTAATGGTTTTCCATCAAAAGTCAAGTGTTTTGCCGGCTCCAGTTTCATTTCAGCGCCCCGGCTCTGGTCAAGCGGGCCGGCTCCCCATATAATAGGCCATGACCAATTTCAAGATAACCGTGGAATACGACGGACGGCCCTTTGCCGGCTGGCAGCGGCAGGGGCCGGAGGCTGGCCCCACTGTCCAGGGGGTGCTGGAAGAGGCCTTAAGCCGCCTCTGCGGCCACCCTGTGACGATCCACGGCAGCGGCCGTACCGACGCCGGGGTCCACGCCCGGGGCCAGGTGGCCAGTTTTGTCACGGCCGGCCGCCGCACGGCCCGGGAAGTGGTCAGGGGAGGCAACGCCCTCCTGCCCCCGGCCGTGGCCATCCTGGCCGCCGAGGAGGCGCCGGCTGATTTCCACGCCCGGTTCAGCGCCCTCGGCAAGGTCTATGAATATGATTACGCTGTCGGGCCGACCCGCCGCCCTTTGCGCCAAGGCCGGGCCTGGCAGGTGGGGCCGAACCTGGATTGGGGGGCAGTGGAGCGGGCCCTCCCGGCCCTGGCGGGGGAACATGATTTTCGGGCTTTCCGGGCCGCGGGCAGCGAAACCCGGGGCAGCGTCCGCACCATCTTCGAGGCCTCTCTCTCCAGCCCCGAGCCGGACCTCAAGCGCCTGACCCTGGCCGGGTCCGGCTTTCTGAGGCACATGGTGCGGACCGTGGCCGGGCTCCTGGCCGAAATAGGCCGCGGCCGTGTTCCGGCCTCGGCCCTGCCGGAAATCATCCTGGCCGGCGACCGCGGCCGCGCCGGCCCCACCGCCCCCCCGGACGGCCTCTGCCTGGCCCGAGTTATTTACCAGGGCTTCGCCCTGGACCCATAGCCGACGGATTGTATGGCATCAAATTGGAGGGTGAAATCATGCTGAAATACTTTGGCGACCTTATTGAAAAATTGGTAGCGGGGGCCTTGGTGGTTGGCCTGTTCCAAAACAAAGCACCAGCCGTCATTGTGGGCTTTATTCTTTTGGGTATCTGGGTTAGAATAAGGCAGAGGGAAATCTCGATAGGCAGGGGGAACGGGCAATGACTCTTTCTTTGATTCTTTATGCGGCTATTGGCATTGGCCTGGGGATCGCTGCCCTTTATTTCTATGGCAACGAAGGGGAAAAGAAGGACAAGTAAAGATTATTTACATTAATAGTCTTTTTTCCAGCCCAGCCCGACCTGACTCGATTCCGAAGAACTGCGGGCCTCCAGGGAGATGCTGGGGGCCAGTTCCACTTCTAGGCGCACGGCCGGGCCGTCGCCGCCGTGTTCCACCCCCATATAGATATTGTCGCTTATATATTTGCCGGCCTCGATGGAAACGGCCTCGTTATCCGGCCGTTCGCCGGTGCGGGTGTTGAGGTCGCCGGCCAGGGAGCCGGACAGGTCCGAGACCTGGCGCTCGTGCGGGCCCGAAGAGCCGCCCAGGCGCAGGACATCCAGGCCCAGGGAGCGGCGGACAGTCTTCAAGGGGTTCAGGCTGTCGCCCCCGAAACTGGTCAGGTCCCTGAGCATGGCGGCCAGTTGCACGGCTTCCAGGCGGCTTAGGGAGGAGGGGCTTTTGCCGAAGAGCAGCCGGCCGGCCACCTCGTCCTGGTTCAGGGGCGGGCGGCTGGTGAGGCTGATCCGGGGCTGCCGGGCCGGGCCGTTGATCTTGATGACGGCCGTGAGTTCCGGGCTCTGGTTGGTCAATTCCAGGTCCAGGAAGGGGATGGGGTCGCCGGTGAAGGTGACCTGGCCGCTCTCGAAATTGAACTGCCGGTTGAAAACCGGCGGCTCATACCAGCCGCGCACCGGCCTCAGTTCTCCGGTCAGGGCCAGGTCTTGCCCCGGGGGAACCTGGGCCCGCAGCCAGCCGCGCCATTCGCTTTCCAGGCCGTAGCCGGTGACTTGGAAACGGCCCGGCGCGTTCACTTTCAAGTCCAGGTGAAGGGACCCCTCGTGGAGGGCCCCCCCATCGGGGGCCTCGGGGTCACTCAGGGGCAGGGTGGCGATGGAACCGGCGCCGGTAATGAGGTTCAGGTCCAGTTCGCCCTCTTCCAGGGTCAGGTCGGAGGTGATGCTCAGGCGGTCCGGGGGGCCGCTCAAGGCCAGGGGCCCGCTCAAGGTCAGGCTCAGGTCATCGCGGCGGAAGGGTTTTAAGGATCTCAGGCTGCCTTCGGCTTTAAGGACCGGGCTGGCCAGGTCGCTTATTTCGCCGGTCAGGTTCAATTCCCCCCGGCCCAGGTCCCGTCCGGTCAGGGCCACCCGGATGGGGCCCATAGATCCGCGGGTCTCGGCGCTGAGGTCCAAATCCCTCAGCCAGAGCCCCAGCACCCTGTCTTCGTAGCGCCCGCCGGTGAGCCAAAGGGAGCCGGCCAGGTCCGGCCGGCCGAGGCTCCCGGACAGGTCGAGGCCGACCCTGGCCTGGCCGGTGAGGGCGCGGTCGTGAAGGTCTGCCAGGCGCCAAAGGGGTTCCAGGGGGCCGGAGAAATCCAGGCGGCCGGTGAGGGGGCCTTGAAAATCGGGCCGGGGCGGGGCCCCATCGCGCCCTTGGGTCAGGGGCAGGCTAAAGGTGACCTGGCCGGCCGCCGGCCAGCCGGGCCCGCCGGTCAGGGTCCCTTCGGCCACCAGGGCCTGGTCTTCATTGAAGCGCCCACGGCGCTCTAGGCGGCCGCTAAGGTCCAGGGCCGGGGTCAGGCGGCCCAGGGCCCCGGGTGCCAGGCTGGTTTTAAGGTTGAATTTTCCGGCATAACTTTGACCCCGCCGGTCCAGGCCATGCCTGTCCAGGTCGAGGGTCAGGCTCTGGATATGGCCCTCGGGCAGATCGGCCTGGGTAAAAAGGCCCAGGAAGCGGTAGGGCAGATTTTTTATTTCAGCCTTGAGATGCGCTTCGTCCGCGTCCAGTCGGGCGGCCAGGGTCAGTTCCCCGGCCGGGAGTATTTTGGCCTTGATTGGGCTGATTTTCAATCCTTCGGCCCAGGAGACGGCCACTGGCGCGGCCAGGTTTAGCCCGGTGGGCCCGGCCCTGAGTTCCAGCCGGGCCACTTCGGCGGTTGAGCGGTCCAGGTCAAAACCGCCCCCGGCGGCCAGGTTGAAATCTCCTCCCCCGGCGCCCAGGCGCCAGGTCCCCTGGCCGCCCCGGGTCTCGGCCCTTATTTCTCCCTTGGTCCAGGCCAGGTCCGCGGCCCGCCCCGGCCCCAGGTCCAAAGCCAGCTTCAAATCCTGTCGGCCGAAGAGATCGTCGGCTGACAGGCGCAGTTTATTTTTTGACAGGCGCAGCCTGGTTGATGAATCCAGAGCCAAGTGGTCCAGTTCGGCCGTGAGGTCCGCCTTCTGCCCCTGGTCCCGGGCCAGGTCCAGGACCAGGCGGGCCGGCCCTCCACGTAATTCCCAGCCGGGCCAGGCGGCCGGGAATTCGCCCGTCAAGCGGCCGCTCAAGCCCGGCTCTTCGCTTGTAAGGTCGATCGAAAGGCCTCCGGCCAGGCTCAGCCCGCCGGCCTGAATATCCAACTCTTCCAAATCAAGGCGCCCAGGGCGCCAGGTTCCCTGGCCGGAGAGGCCCAAGGCCCCGGACTCGAATCGTTCCACCCGGAAAGCCACGGAAGATGAATCTAAAGCCAGATCCCCTCGGGCCAGCCAGGTTTCGCCCAGGAACTCCCCCCCTTCGGGCCAGGTCCAGTGCGTCCCGGTCAGGTTCAAATCATTCACGGTCAGGCCGGCTTCCGGTTCCCAGGCCAGGCTGGCGGTGAGGTTCAGTTCTTCGGGCCCGTCCAGCTCCAGGCGGCCGCCGGTCACTACCAGTTTATCCAGGCGCAGGGGCCAGGGGGGGAGAGGCAGGGCCTCGGGAGGCAGGGCCTCGGGAGGCAGGGCCTCGGGAGGCAGGGCCTCGAGCCGCGCCTCACCCTCCTGATCCGTTGGCGGGGGCAGGACCAGGGTCGGCCCGGTCAGGCTGACCCGGGGAACATGGACCAGGCCGGTCAGGAGGGCGGCCGGTTCCAGTTCGATCTCCAGGGCTTCGGCCGTGAACGAAAATTCCCGCGGGTCCACGATCCGCAAATCCATGACCTTTAGGCGGCGCGGGAGGCCCACTTCCAGGCTCCCGGCCGTCAGGGCCAGGCCTTCGGAGGCGGCCAGGCGGACGAGGAGGCCGAATACGGCCCCGGCTCCGGCTTCCGTGCCCAGCCACAGGTAAAGGCCAAAGACCGAGGCCGCGGCCAGGCCCAGGATAATGATTACTGTTTTAAGTAATATCCGAGCAATTTTCATTTTAATCAGAAACTTTGGCCCAGGCTTATGTAGAGCTGCCAGGGGCTGTCGCCTTGGCGGCGGTCCAGGGGCACGGCCACGTCCAGGCGCACGGGGCCGACCGGGGTGAAGTAGCGCAGCCCCGCGCCCGTCCCCCACATGAGTTCCTGGAAGAGCCGGTCGTCGGCCCGGGCATAGACCGTGCCCCCGTCGATGAAGGCCACGGCCCCCAGGCTTTCGGTGAAGCGCAGCCTGGCCTCGGCCCCGGTCTCCACCTGGGCCAGGCCGCCCAGGGGCTCGTTGCGGTCGTTGCGCGGCCCCACGGATTGATAGTCATAGCCGCGCACGGAGCCGCCGCCGCCGCTGTAGAAGCGTAAGGAGCTGGGGACTTCCTGGCTGTTGTCAATGCCCCAGAGCCCGCCCAAGAGGCCGCGCAGGGCCAGGACGGCCCGGGGGGTGCCCAGGGGTAGGAAGGCCTGGCCTTCCAGGCGGGTGCGGAAGACCTGGAAACGCTCGTGGTAGGCGCCGGTATAGGGCGCGGTGGCCAGGTTGAGCCGGGCGCCCCGGGTGGGGTCGAGCAGATCGTCGGTCTGATCATAGTTGACCAAGATCGGCAGGCCCGCCACATAGAACTGTTCCAGGGGCCGGTCGGGGTCTTCCAGGAGCCCGCCCTCCAGGTAGCCGGTCAGGGCGATCCGCCAGTGGCGCGACAGCCGGCGTTCCACGCCGGTCGTCAGGGAGCCGGACCACAGCCGGTAGGCCTCGGTATCCTGGTGCAGGATACCGCCCCGGGCAATGAAGTCCTGGTCCGGCCGGAAGAAGAAGGGGTAACGGTAGGTGGCGGTGAATTCCTGAAGGTCCGCCCACACCGGCAGGTCCAGGCGCAGCCGGTCGCCGTGGCCCAGGAGGTTGCGGTGTTCCCAGTAGGCTTTGACCCCGAGCCCGAAATCAGTGTCATAATTGACCTGGCCGCCCACGGTGCGGGCCGCGGCCGGGGCCAGGGCCAGCCGGACCGGCCTGATCTCGCCTTCGCTAGTCTCGCTTTCGCCCGTTGTCGGCCGGCCCATAGTTGCGGCCAATATTTCCACGGACTGAAACAGGCCGGTCTGCCTGAGGGAAGCCAAATAGCCCTCCACCTGGGCCTGGTTCCAGGGCTGGCCGTCCCGCCAGGTCTTGAGGGCGTCCAGATAGTCCTGGTCCACCGGGGCCGGGCCTTCCACCTCTACCGGCCCCAGGCGGACAAAGGGGCCGGGGGCCAGGGTTATTTCGGCTTCCAGTTCCCGGGCCTCGCGGCCCAGGAAATAGCGGGAGTTTTTGACCCGGGCTTCCGGGTAGCCCCGGTTGCGCCAGGCTTTTACCAGGCCTTCCACGGCTTCCAGCATGTTGTCGGCCAGGGCCGGATCCCCGGGCGTCAAGCCCGTCTCGGTCAGGGACAAAGGCGGCGGGTCGGGCGCCTCAGGGCGCGGCGAGGTGGTGGTCAGCACCCTGGCCCGGCCGAACTTGTAGCGGGGGCCGGGAACGAAAACTATCACCGCCGAAATTTTGCCCCCTGAGGGCTTTTCAGGACCCCCTGCGGTCTTTTCCAAACCCCCTACGGGGGCCAGGCGGCCTTCGGCCCGGCCTTCATAATAGCCCTGGTTGTTGAGAAGGCTTTTGGCCTCGGTCAGGGAAACGGCCAGGCGCTGGTTCAAGGTGGCCAGGTCAGCGGGCTGGTCCCGCATCAGGGCCAGCCGGCTGACCTCGGCCAGGCGTTCGGCCAGGAAGGGATCGTCCGGGCTGCGGAAGTCCAGGACGCATTTATAGACCGCTTCGACCGAGGCCGAGGCCCGGGCCGGGGCGGCCCGGTCAGCCGCCGGCCCGGAGGAGGCGCAGCCCCCCAGAAAGAGCAGGACCAGAAGGCTCGAAAGCCGACGGCTATTTCCGCCAACCCTCAATCAGGGTTCCTCCTGGCGGTTTTTCTCCACTTGGCCGGCCACATCTTTGGTCCGGTTGATGATGATATCCGGCCGCACGCCCACGGCGGCCCCGGATTGTCCAGTCGATGACTGTTCAGACAAATTTTGGCGGATGTCCGCCTCGGCCTCGACAGCCAACGAGGCGGCCGGGGGCTGAGCCGGGGTCCTGAAAAAAACCAGGCCCGCCAGAACCACCAGAACCAGGCCCAGCAGGCCGACTATGAGCCATTTTTTTACCGTGTTTTCAGCTTCCGCGTCCATGAACCATTCCTCCGCGCCATAATATGGCGGGCCGCCCGGCCTCACGGGTAACCAGCCCGAAGGGCTGGACTTTAGCCTTCTAATTATACTATAATTTACTTTAAAATGCATCTTCTGGATAATAGCGCCTGAATACCGCCGAACTGTTCGAGATTGAGTTCGCCAATTGACAAATTGCACCTAATAGGTTATAATGTCAATAAAATCGAACCTAGAGCTTGGAGGTCTTATTTATGACTCAAACAACTTTTAGCGTTCGGATGGATTCCGAAGTAAAAAAACAATTGGACGATTTTTGCGCCCAGGTCGGAATGAACACTACCACCGCGTTTAATATGTTCGCCCGCGCCGTTTTGCGTGAAAAACGCCTGCCTTTTGATATTACAACAAAATCAGACCCGTTTTACAGCGAAAGCAACCTGGCCCACCTTCGCCGCGGGATTGTTGCGCTCAACAGCGGAAAAGGGGTTGAACACGACATTATTGAGGATTCTACTCGTCCTGTGGCCGAAATTTGAAGGAAAGAACTAATATGTAAAGGCGATTATTTAGTCTGGATTGCTTCGTCACTTCGTTCCTCGCAATGACGGATGGGGGGTGAAGGGCTTCGGCCTTTCTTCCGTCATTGCGAGCATAGCAGCGAAGCAATCCAGATAACTAATTGGTATTGCA
>Ga0082212_10001626_pt1 | contig 33029 bp, 25 predicted proteins | sample TergutNt197P3_FD_71548 | JGI IMG/M metagenome (GOLD analysis project Ga0082212, IMG submission 71548) | Neocapritermes taracua P3 segment gut microbial communities from Petit-Saut dam, French Guiana - Nt197 P3 | ecosystem: Host-associated > Arthropoda: Insects > Digestive system > Gut ... | reverse complement strand
ACTGACTGCCGAAAAAACGCTTTTTGGAAACACCAGACACTGAAGACAGCAACGTCTGATAATTTTTGATGCGTCAGCCCTGTTGGGGGGGTTAGGGTGAGGGCTCCGTGGGTATTTCCAGACCAATTTTTGATACGTTCTGGTTTTCACGACTCCGAAAACGTTTTCATCACCGTCGGCAAAATGCCGCCGTTGAGGTAGTACTGCAACTCCACCGGCGTGTCAATGCGGACACGGACTTGAAATTCCATCTCGGAAAACATCTCCCGCCCATTGACCAGCACCGGTTTCATGGCGGTCACCGGCACCACACTGCCCGGAGTGAAGGTGGAGTCTATCACTGGCAAGGTAAATTCCTCCTCTCCTGTCAGGTTCAGTGACTCTACCGAGGCACCATTCTCAAACTCCATTGGCAATACGCCCATACCGACGAGGTTGCCGCGATGAATCCGCTCAAAACTCTTGGCAATCACTCCCTTCACGCCAAGCAATGCCGTCCCCTTTGCTGCCCAGTCCCGACTGCTACCTGTGCCGTACTCCGAACCTGCCAAAATGATGAGCGGTGTGCCCATTTCCCGGTACTTCATTGCCGCATCGTAAATTGGCAAGATTTCTCCCGTCGGGAAAAATTTTGTATAACCCCCTTCTTTGCCGTCCGCCAAGAAATTGCGAATCCGAATGTTGGCAAAGGTTCCGCGTGTCATCACCCGGTCATTGCCCCGCCGTGAACCGTAACTGTTAAAATCCTTTTGAGCAACTCCAGCCGCTGTTAAAAATTTTCCTGCCGGCGAGTCAAGTTTGATCGAGCCCGCCGGAGAGATGTGGTCGGTCGTTACCGAGTCGCCGAAAACAGCCAGGCATTGGGCGGGACTCACCGGGGGGCTAACCCCCTCCGCTCTTGCGCAAAACGGCGGTTCTTGGATGTACGTACTGTCCGTATTCCATGCGAACAATTTTGACGGTTGTGTGGGAATTGCATTCCACGCTGTGTTCGATTGGAAAACATTGGCGTAACATTGTTTGTACACATCGGGAGAGAATGCGCCGGATTGCTCGACGGTATCGGCAATTTCTTTTTCCGTTGGAAAAATGTCGGCAAGGAATACCAGTGTACCGTCCGACGCAGTGCCGAGGGGATCGGTCTTAAAATCAATTCCCATGAAACCGGTCAAGGCAAAGGCAACGACGAGCGGTGGACTTGCCAAGTAGTTCGCTTTAATCAACGGATGAACGCGCCCCTCAAAATTGCGGTTGCCGGACAGTACTGCCGCCACCGTGAGATTATTTTCCGTAATCGTTTTTTCGACTTCGGCAACAAGCGGACCGCTATTGCCGATGCAGGTCATGCAACCGTAACCGGCGACGTGAAAGCCGAGCGTTTCGAGCGGTTTTAATAAATCTGCATTTTCAAGATACGTTGTTACCGCGCGGGAGCCGGGAGCGAGACTTGTCTTGACGAACGTCGGGGTTCGCAACCCTTTTTCGACTGCCTTCTTTGCGAGAAGTCCGGCAGCGATCATCAGATTCGGATTGCTCGTGTTTGTGCAACTGGTGATGGAGGCGAGCACAACTGGCAACCGCTCCACCGGAAAGGGAAACGGTGCCACTGTCCCCTCTCTCTTTGGGAGAGGGTTGGGGTAAGGGCAATTTGCATTTTCAAACGTGTCAGTTTTTTTCATGAATTCCATGCCCTATTATACCCTTTTTCGTCGATACACGGAGCACGGGCAAAAAGTAGACATCCCTCTCAGCCCGGTTTTCTGGTCTTTTTGTTTGCCAAAATTGTGCGGTTTTTCGTCAAAAAAACTATTGACATGGTCATTTTTTGTGATACAATGACAAGATAATTGATTGCCGTTTGACACTGTAAAACCTAGCGTTTGAACGGTTTTACAGTGTGCTTTTGCTATCGAAACGAAATGCTAGTCCGCCATTCAGTAGGAGGGAACGGCGTTTTGTCCAGAGCAAATCAAAATATGCTCTATTTGTCACCCCATCTAACCCTAACCAACCTACCATGAAATCATTCCACTCATTTTGCTTACTTATTTCCCTATTATTGACCGCCTCCCTTGCGGTGGCGGAAAATACGAACGACGCACCGTCAAAAATCGTTTTACGGGCAGCCGGAAAACCGTTGGCGCAATACGCTTACGTCTCCGTGCCATTCAAGCCCTACATTGACGAACTGCGAACTCCTTCGGGAAAAAACATCCTTCGGGATGCTCCGTGGGATCACCTTCACCATCACAGTTTGATGTACGCCATCAGGGTGAACGACTGTAATTTCTGGGAAGAAACCAATGAAGATTTTGGAAAACAGGTTACGAAACAGTGCCGACATGTTGTTCCGCCGACACGACGGTCTCCGCGAGTCCAGCGACTTCGGAAAGAGACAATTTCTTTTGGCGATGCCATCGAATCAACGATTGACTGGAACGCACCCCAAGCGAAAACGTTGCTGAAAGAACAACGCCATATCCGTGTCGGACGGGGAAATGATGTCACGTTGATCGATTGGCGAAGTACGTTCAAGTCTGTGGAGGACACGGTGTTAGGCGGTCCAGGGCACTACTATGGTCTTGGGATGCGTTTCGTTGAGGAAATGGACAAAGGAGGACGATTTTTTGATAATACCGGCAAGCAAGAGGGCGAAGTGACCGCTGGCGGTGAACGTTTGACTCCGTGCCGATGGATGGCGTACACAGCAAAAGTCGAAGGAGAACCGGTAACGGTAGCGGTCTTTGATCATCCTTCCAATCCAGAGCCGATGACAGCGTTCACGATGGGAGATACCGGACAAGCGTTTGCCTACATGAGTGCAACGATGAACATGCATCGCAAACAGATAAATCTGCGGGCGGGTCAAACGTTTGCGGTCAAATACCGTGTTGCCGTCTGGGATGGCGAAGTGTCGCCCGAAACGGTTGAAGAACAGTATAGGGAATTTGTCCGATAAGGGAACGGCGAATCAATGGACAGTATGACATCGAAGACAGTATTTCACCGCCGGGTGAATGATTGCATGAAGGGCTTTGTGTTCATCTTCGTCATGACATGCGAAGCAACTGGCAATGCCCTTCCACGTCCCGATGCCTTGGTTGCAATTCGTGACCAGGGGATTGACCGGTTGATCGCCTCTTTCATGGCAGTCAGAACATCGGTCAATTTTATCTGTGTCGGGATGGGGATGATTCCAAATCCACAGTTCCAGCGACCGTAAGGGGGAGTCTGGGGTTTCGACGAAAAAATCGGCTTCAGCCTCCTCCACTTGGACATGATGTTGCCCTGCCTGTAGTTGGAGGCGGGCAAACCATGTATTATTGCCGTACTGGACTTCCCAGGGATGGGGGGAGCCATCGAGCAACAGTTCCGGCGGGATGGCGAGTCCATCCGGCAAACGCTGCGTGTAGATCACCGCAACTTCGGGACCTTTCATCTGTGTTTGGTGTTTTGGCGTGATCAGTTCAAAGGGAGCCTTTAATTTCTCCATGGTTTCTTCTTCGGCAAATAGAGAAACGTCTTGCAACGATGGAAGTTTTTCAGAAACCAAAGGAATTCCCGCAATTTCTGCGATAAAATCAATGCACACCAAGCCAATGATAAAAATCAAGAGTACCGACATGAAAATCGTGAAAACGAGTCCAAGCACTCTTGCCACCAGTGGGTCTGGCGGGGTCACATTAGGCGGAATGAAGGAAGCATTTTGCGTCATCGGGCTATCAGGTGTATTATTGGGGATTGGTGTTAGTTTGCCGCCGGAGGTTGAGCGATAACGGCACGACGAATAAAAACAAAGTTCTCGCCGCGAAATTCGGTGAATTCTCCTCCTATTTTCCAAAACTGACGCTCGGGTTTTTCTTGAATTGTGGTCAAAATCCGCTCCAGTGCCAAATTTTCGAGACAAGTAAAGCGTTGATTATCTCCGACGGTGTACAATACCGTCCGGTCGCCGGTTTGTCGAAAAAAAACGTGCATGTCCTTAAAAACCGTCCCTTCCCGAAGCCGCTGCCCCCGCAGTGCCTGATTCGCCTGAGGAGCAACAATCCGCTTAAGTTCCCGGTTCGGTTGAATGGGAGGTTCGGGACGCTGTCCTTGCACAACGAAACTGCTAAACAATGCAATGAAAGCGAAAATAATGATCGGTAAAACGAGGGCAAATCGGGACATTCTGGGTTCAAGGGCGAAGAGGCATCAACAGTGATTATCCCAAAAGGAGAGGGAAATTTCCAGTCCCCCAGTCCGACTGCAAGTTTTTTTTCGTGCTGTTTTTTGCGAATTTTTGGGAAAATGGGCAATCCAAGCCCCTAAAAAAAGATCGTTCCGATGAATTTGGCATAACATTCAAATCGCCTATTTTACCCAAATGCTCACTATGATCATCTGTCTTATCAATGACTCCACCGCCAAGAAAAAACTTGCAGTCGGAGTGCGAACTGACATACATTATTTGACTTTTCCGATTCCGTAACCTATACTGCCCATGTGATGTTGCGCAATTCTCGTCGGACGACCTGTGATGGATATTATTTTCATTTTCCTCGGTGTTCTGCTCGGCATTTTTTTCCTATTTAGCGGACCGGTCGCGTTTATTTGGCTCTTTCTGATACGGAATGAATTCGACAACCTGACCGAAAAAAACGCTCAACTCGAAGCATCCCTGCGGCGACTCCAACGCGATGTCCAATCGGACAAGTCCAGCGGCACAAAATCCGGGATTATTACTATCGAAGCGGAAAAACCGGTACAACCTGTGCAACCGACGCGCCCGGCTCCGCCGCCCGTTGCCCCCTTTGTTGTGCCGTCGCCTTCTTCTGTTACACCGAAACAACACGACTCCGGGGTGCGATTTCGCTCCGCAAATGAAAGCCGGGAGCGCAACAACGTGGAGCGACCGGATTCCACCGGAATACCGGCTAAATCTCCCAAAGAATCAACACAATGGGAACTCTGGATCGGACAAAAACTTTTCGGCTGGGTCGCTGTTGTTGGCTTCATCGTTGCCGGTGCTCTGTTTATTCGCTATGCCATCAACGAAGGCTGGATTACCAACACGTTCAAAGTTGCCGGGATTGCTGGTTTCGGTGCCGGTCTGCTCGGTATCGGGTTTTATAGCCGCCGCACCGGTTTTCAACGTTTTTCGACGATGATGTCCAGTGCCGGGATCATTCTCATTTACCAAGCCGGTTACGCGTCTTATGCTTTTTACAAATTGATCGAGTTTCAGACGGCGAGCGTGTTGATGCCGCTGATCGTGTTGGGCGGTTTTCTCTTGGCGTGGTTTTACCGCTCCAAACTGCTCGGAACGGTCGCCATTCTCGGCGGTCTTGCCGTGCCGATTCTAGTGTCGAGTCCTGACGACCACCATCGGGAGTTTTTCATTTACTTGTTATCGCTCAACATTGGCACGCTCATTCTCGTCAATTTGCTCCGCCGCGCCCCGATTGCCTGGATCGCCTTCTTCGGTACGCAAGCGTTGTTCTGGATGTGGTTCGATGAGAATTACGAACAGTATTACGACACACCTCAATTCACGGTTGCTTTGCTTTTTCAAGCCGCATTTTACTTGATATATCTATCGGACACGATCATTGCCGCTTGGAAACCCATCGGAAAAAAGTTGATTCCGACTTGGGACGATGCGATGCGGGCGGTACTTACGCCGATCATCTGTTTCTGGGCATTTTTCATATTATCGTGTTCAGGTGGTATGAAATATCCTGACGACTCGACCTCTTATGTTGATCATCCAATCCGGCTATTTTGTGAAAACCATCTCGGTATTTTCGCATTCATTGGAGCGGCATGGTACGCCTTGCTTGCCGTTTGTTATTTGAAGACGGCAGACGGCAGACAGCAGACGGCAGAAGAGAGCGGCGGACGCAAGTCCGCCGGTACGAATTACTGGCGTGCCGCTCCGAGTGCGGCGACGGTCATTGCCCTCGGTTTCGTTGCCATCGGCATTCCGCTGCACTTTCAAGCAATGTGGATCACACTCGGTTGGCTCACCGTCTTCGGCGGACTCTGGTTCTTCGGACATCGCCAAACGAACAAGACGTTTGTCAATATGGCTCTCATCTTTTTCGCTCTCGGCATGTTCCGATTTATGGGGGAACTGCTCGACCAACTTGTTCAAGCGAGGACGTTACTCGAAATTACGCCGGTATGTAATCCCATTGCGTTGCCGATGTTAGCGGGAATGGGCGTGCTGATTGTTGCGGCAATTTTGACGGGGCGATACGTTAATGCAAGCCGGGAGCGCAACGAAGTGGAGCGACCGGATCAGCCCGCGATCCATCCGGTCGCTCCGGCTATCGCCTACGCTCCCGGCTTTCATTTATGGGCATTCAATCACTTCGCTGGCATTCTCGGTTACGTCTTGCTCGGTGTAGTGCTTTCCGGCGAGGCGGAACGATATTTTTACGCCAATACCGGAATTTGGGAACCGTACCAACCGGACTATCTGTTTTTGGCATTTTTGCATGGCTTTTGGTTTACTCTGTCTGTGATTCTGCTGGAAATCGGTTTTGTATTTCGTAGTAAAATCAGCACAACCGTTGCCTTTGCCGGGCTTGTGATGATGATTATGGGGATGCTCGGTGTTGATATTCAACTTCGGGTCAGATACCAGGAAGCATTTAACAATCCCTTCAGTATTTTGCTGATCGTCGAAAGTCTTGTCTTGTTGGCAATAGGTTACCAGAGCAAGTTTGTCTTGCGTAGGTTTGAACATACGAACTATCGGAACATATGCGGTATGTGTGGCGTTGTCGGTCTCTTTTCGCTCCTCGCCATTTTGACGATTGAATGGGGCTACTATTTTGCACCTTTGGCTATTGGAACAACGGCTTTCCGCTCCATTACATTGCTTTGGTCACTCTATGCTCTCTTCTGGATTGCCCTCGGTTTTTCGGTACGCAATTTGCCGATTCGGGTCTGCGGAATGATAGTGTTGTTCGGTACATTGGCAAAGACGATATTCATTGATGCCCCTGCCACCTTCGGCTATTGTTCGTGGGAGTGGGGAGCCGGTTACGATCCCGAAAATTGGATACCACTGGCAAATCCCTATTTCCTGACGATGCTCTGTCCGGTCATCCCAGCAATGGCAATTGCCGTTTGGACGAACAGAGCCGCAATTTTTAGATTGCGCTGGGTGCACTCTACGCAATCTAAAGATTGCGGCTCTGATTTGACTCCCCCAGAACGCATTGCTTGGAAAACGGCGGGTATCATCGGACTTGTCGCTCTGCTGATTTACCTCTCCATCGAATGTCATCAATTTTTCGAGGCGGTGGAAGCGAAACACTGGACAATAGAAACGCCGTTCCTCGCCGCAACATCGTTAACAATCTTCTGGACGGTTGCCGCACTGATATTGACCACGCTGGCACTGTGCATTCGTTCCAAAACGCTACGGATTATGTCGATGGTAATCCTCTGGGCGGCGGTGATGAACGTGTTGCTCGGCATGGATTACCGACCGGAATTCACGGTGCCGTTTTTGAATCTGTATTTCGTTCCCACCTTGACGCTTTCGGCGGTGCTACTCGCACTGGGTTGCTTTTGGTTATACAAGTTGCCCGAAGATTCTGTTGAACGTAAAGTCTATCGCTTCCTCGCTTTTGGTGTCGTGGTCTTTCTTTGGTTCACCATGTCGGTGGAATGCTATCGGGCAGTCCAACTCCAAAGAGCGGCATACGCAAGTATGCCGGTTACACAGATGGCACTGTCAATTTTATGGTCCCTCTTTGCAGGAGTGTTGATCGCGATTGGTTTCATCTGGCGATCCTCGACGTTGCGTTGGATGGCAATTCTATTGTTTGCCGGTACGCTCACGAAGATTTTGATCGTGGACATGTCCGGCGTGAATGAGTTGTACCGTTTTGGGGCGGTTTTCGCTTTGGCAACGTTGCTTGCAGCGGCGACTTGGGCGTATCAGCGGTTCAGACCGGAAGGATAAACCATGAATGGTACGCTTGTTGCCGCTGTTGCGAAACAGATCGAGTGCACGTTTTTTCCGGGCATGAATACACGGGCAAGTCGGACAATGAAATGGTTCCCAAACGGCGGGGCTATTCCCATTCTAATTTTCTTGTAGAATAGCACAATAAACGCACAAGGAGGCGACATTTTCGGGCATCATGAATCCTCTTTACAATCGGTTCCTTCCCATCGACGGTTTCAGGTGGTCATTATGGCGACAGGTGCTTTTGCTGTTCCGTCGATGCGGGTGTTGTGCGATTCTGACATGTTTGATATTGTCTGTCTCGTAACGAATCCATTACGTTACGATAGAAACGGCAAACCGATTATTACTCCCGCCCGGCAGACCGCCGCCGATTATGGTCTTCTCATTTCTGAACAGGAGAGTGTCAATTCCGAAGAATGTTTTGAATTACTTTACTTGCTACGTCCTGATTTGCTCTTCGTGTGTGATTTCGGTCAAATTCTCTCGAAACGCATATTGTCCGGTGCGCTGCTCGGCGGCATCAATTTGCACGGTTCGCTTTTGCCGAAGTTTCGCGGTGCCGCCCCTGTCCACTGGGCAATTCTTACGGGCGAACAATACACCGGCGTTAGTATCATTCACATGACCCCGCAGATTGATTCCGGTCCCGTCATTGCCCAAAGTCCGGCAATCGCGATCAGTCCCTACGAAACAGTGGTTGAACTGGAAGAACGTCTTGCCGAATACGGTGCCGAATTAGTTCTGGATACCGTTACACAAATGTCGCGAACCGACAAGGTCCGTATTATCGGACAACGTCATGATAGAGTCTCCAGGGCACCTCGTTTGACAAAAGAAAGCGGCTTCGTTCCTTGGAATCGTTCGTCGCAGGAAATTTTTAACCACTATCGGGCGACGATTCAGTGGCCTCGAGCCTTTACCGATTGGCATCGCGCAGAGGGAGTTCCCCTGCGTTTGATTTTGGGAGCGATGTCTCCGCTGGATGATTCGTTGCTGGAGTTAACCCATGAAGATTTTAGTCATATTTCATTCATAGCACCAATTTTGACGGATGCGAAAATGAATCACTTGGCGGACATGAAAGCGGCGCCGAAAGTTACCACTGTTAAACGTCGTTCGCATCATTCCCGCCGACCCTCGTGGTGGAAGCCGGGAGTCGTGATCCGATCAGAGGGAAATCAGTTGATCGTAGCAGCAAAAGAAGGGACAGTGCGCATTGAACAGATCCAACCGGCGGGAAAAAAAATGATGCAAATTCAGGATTTTCTACGGGGCTATCCCCTAAAACAAGGAGATCAACTTGGAATACAAGAGTGAGAATCAGTCCGCCGACACTTCCCATTTTGTCGAAATCGGTTACACTAGTTTTCGTTGTGCAAAAAATTCAACCACCGGTCTTTACACAATCCGAAACCATGATCAGAACAATGTTATTTTTGGTTTTCTTAACCTTCCTATGTGTTTCCGCAGAAGCCCAGCAACCGGCGTACCGCGACATTTATCCCGATACTTGGGTCGGCACCGACGCATTGGGACGCACGATGCCCAATGTTGCGGAAGCGGGAGCGGTCAAAACAGACCAACGCCGCATAGTAGGAATTTTTTACCTTGCTTGGCACACCCAAAATAAAGCCACCACTAAAACAAATCCCTACGAGTCAGATGTTACGAAAGTTTTACAGAAAGACCCCCAAGCCCGGCTGGATGCCCATCATCCGCTGTGGACAGACCATGAGTACCACTGGGGAGAACCGGAAATGGATTATTTTCTGAGTCAGGATGAATATGTGATCCGCAAAGACATGTCGATGCTTGCCGATGCCGGCGTAGATGTGCTGGTCATGGACGTTACCAACGCAGCATGTTACTGGGATGAATGGGATTTTACCTTTGGTGTGATGCAAAAGATGCAAGCCGAAGGAACCAAAGTTCCCCAATTTTGTTTTTGGGCTTTTAACGGACCGGTTATCACGGTTGTGCAAGACCTTTTTGACCGTATTTACAAAGAAGATAAATACCGGAACTTGTGGTTTTACTGGGATGGTAAACCGTTGTTGCTGTATAATTCTCGTCCTGACTTCGATGCAAACCGAGGAGGAATCACGCACAAAAACCCTCACTACGATCCCGATGCCAAAACCAATCCGAAGAACCCGCATTACAATGACCCTGATTATTGCGAAGAGTATTACACGGATTACACAAAGGCTGTCAAAGAGTTTTTTACCCTGCGTACGATGTGGTGGGGATATTACGAATGGGGCGGACAACGTTTCATTGGAACCGAAGACAACTGGAGTTTCGGATACAATATGGGTGATCCGAACGTCAAAGGCATGAAGCCCGAAGAATTGCTCTCCACCCACAAGGGACAACGGGAACAGGCGGCAGTAACGCCTGCCCAGCATCCCGTGGCACTGATTCACAACTCCAACAAGGGCATCGGTAAATCATGGTCTCGTGATGCGGAACAGCCGCCCCTAAACGAATTTGACTTGCCGGTTCCCACGCATGTGCCGTGGTTAGGAAAGACGGTCAACAATCCCGAAGGCTATGGAATCTATTTTCAGGAACGATGGGACGAAGCCATTGCGGCGAACCCTCAATTCTTGTATATCAATGACTGGAATGAATGGATTGCCGGAAAATACCAGCCGCCGGAAAATGGAACAATGCCCTGGCTGGGTCGCAACAACCCATTTTTCTTTGTCGATCAGTACAATTCTGAATTTAACCGTTGCGTCCAACCTATGAAAGGGGGATATACTGATAATTATTACATGCAGATGGCGCAGAACATCCGCAAGTACAAAGGAATGCGTGCATTACCCGAAAATAAAGGGTATCACCAAATTGTGATCGATGGAATGTTCGACGATTGGAACACGGTCGGCAACGAATATCGGGATACACGAGGCGATGTCTTTCACCGTGATGCCGTCGGATATGGCGGTGTCCGTTATGTGAACGATTCGGGCAGAAACGATATTATTACCAGCAAAGTTGCAGTGGATGAACAGCATATTTTCTTTTGGGTGGAAACTGCCGATCCGCTTTCGCCGCATAAAGACCCCCACTGGATGATGCTATTCCTTGATGCGGATAACAATTCCAGTACAGGCTGGTTCGGCTATGACTATCTGATCAATTTAGAAGTGATCGATGACAAGGTAACAACACTGATGAAGTACGACGGGGAAAAGTGGATAAAAGCCGCCGACATTTCGTACCGTTACGCTGGAAGTCAAATGGAGTTGGCAATCCCGCGCAAACTGCTTCAACTGGACAGGGACGATTTTGTTGTCGATTTTAAGTGGAGCGACAACGTAGGCGAACTGGTTGATCCGATTTCGTTTTGTCTTAACGGAGATACGGCACCGAACCGAAGGTTTAATTACCGGTTCGTCTGGAAACGGTAGGATGTCAACAAGTCTCTACTAGCATTCCGGGTTGATACGGGTGAGTGGTACTGATTCAGCAAAATTGCTCCAAAAAAATGTAAAAACGAGCAAAATAGGCGGCACATGCCCTCTACCAACCCGGGACACAGTAAGTGCCAAAACCTAAAAAACACCCACAAATCCTACAAGAGAGCCAGAAATTTTCCGTTGCGAACCAGAGCCATTCACGTAGCAAAGGGTGTACGTTTTGTTCCTACTGACGTTGCGGGCTGATTGTCATTCACCTTGCAAGCATGTCAGAACTCCCTCGTCGGTGGCGATGATGAGGCGGTTGGAAACAACGGCAGGAGAAGCGGAAAGTTTGCCGGTAAGTCCTATCGATTCAATTTTCTCGCCGCTCTGGAAATCGAGAATATACAGTGACGAATCCATAGAAGGAACATACACTTTATTACCAACGATGACTACACCACCTTCGATCCGCCCTTTCGCGGTCAATTTCCAACGCACATCGCCGGTTTTTGCGTCCAGAGCATAGACCGTTCTGTCCATTCCTCCAAAAATCACGGTTCCTTCCCAATAGGCGGCTGGAGAACGTACCGCCTGCTTCATGGGAAACCGCCAGAGCACTTTTTCCTTTTTCCAATCTATCGCCAGAAACTCGTTTCCCTCCGTTCCAACAAAAGCACAATCTCCCACGAGTAGCGGGGTTGAACCGGTTTGAGAATCCAAAGGAATCTTGCTCACTCCCTTTCCTGAATCAAGATCGACAACGTGCAGATGGCTGTCACATCCCGCCACGAAACAACGCCGCCCCATAATCGACGGAAAACAGCGAATCTGGTCGTCCGTTTTGTATTCCCAAGCCAATTTGCCCGTGGACGCTTCCAGAGCAAACAACGTACCGGCTTGCGAACCAATAATAACCCGCTTCGTCAAAACATCAATGTTAGGGCTGTTATCAATCGTTCCTTTGGTGTCGAATGTCCAACTCTTGTTTCCCGTTTCCGCATCTACGGCATGTAAAATACCTTTTGCGTCTCCAACGAAGACGAGCCCTTCAAAATAGACGGCAGGAGCGGCAATTTCTCCTTTATAGGTCCATTTTGGTTTGCCCGTTTGGAGATTGTGTGCCTTCAAGCCTTCATCGTAACTTCCGATGAAGATGGAATTGCCGACAACGATGGGAGTCACCTCAAAATATCCCTTTTCGAGCCGTTCTTCCCAGACGATTTTGAGTTTGTCGGCAAGTTTGACTTCACCGTCCACCTGTCCACTTGCGGCGGCATCGCCTCGGTACAATGTCCAATCCGCAGCGTGAAGGTTGGCAACACAAAACGAAATCACTACCGCTAAAAGGGAGAAGGTTTTGACTGTCATCTTACGAAGGATACGTGGGAATAAGACGTTCCAGAGCCGACCGGATCACTTAATTTTCACATTGGGATCGACTCTCTTTTTCTCATCAAATTCCTGATGCACTGCTTTGAGGTCGTCTTTCGTGGCTTCTTCGATGGCATCGGGATCGCCTGCCGCAGCCCAGTCGAGGGCTTCCACATCCGCCGCAAACTGTTGTCCCCACTCAAAAGGAACTTCCTTGAACGTGGCACTTTGAGTAATCATGTTGATCACCTTTCTCTCAATGATCTGATTCCTCAAGATGTCCATCTCCCCCTGCTTTTCGATCTGTGCGCGTACCCGGCGAGGCGACACATTGGCTTGAGCGGCAATCAATGCAATTTCGGTGTCATAATCTTCAGGCGTTTCCTCAACACTTTCGACTTCTGCAATTTTCTCGAGAATGAAATGCTCCTTCAGTGCTTGCGCAGTACTGACGGCACTGTTTTGCCGAATGGTATTCAACTGGGCAATGACTTCCTCCTGTGTGTAACCGCTTCGCTGCAATTCCATGACAGTACGGCGGAATTCCCGCTCCGATTGCCGTTTCAACAAATTGGGCGGCAGTTCCCAGGTTGCCGCTACGGTCAGTTTTTCTGTGATTTGCCGCCGCGTTCGGCGGTGTTGTTCGTGCTCCAACTGCCGCTTCAAGGAATCAAGGATCGAATCCCGAAGGTCTGCTTCGTTTTCATATCCGAGCCGTTGGAGGAAACTTTCGGAAACAGTGGGCAATGTCTCGCGTTTGACCCCCGTGATCGTGAATTGAACATCCACTGTTTTTTCTCGATATGCCTCGTTCGGAGCATCCGCAGACAATGTCATTTTGGTCGCAATCGCATCCCCTTTTTTCGCACCGACTGCCAATTTGTCGAAATCAGTAATCGAACCATCGTGGAACGTTAGCGTTGGGCAAACTCGAATCAGTGCTTCCGCTTCGGCATTGACGACCTCTTCCCCGAATTTGACAACAGTGTTCACTTCGATGTAATTTCCTAGTTCCACCGGTTCGTCCGAATCTTCGAGGTCGCTGTACGACGAGAGGACTCTGCGGACGGCTTTGTCCACATCTTCGTCGGAAAACTCTTTGACCGGCTTTTCGATTGTAAGTCCTTTCCATTCCGGCAGGGTGAAATCGGGGCGTACTTCAATGGAGAACTCGAAGATGAAATTCCCTTCTTCAGGCAGCATCAATGCTGCAAAATCGAAGTCCGGCTCGCTAATCGGCGTAAATTCCGATGAACTATTGACCTGTTCTAGTGCATCCATGACGAGCACATGTTTGACCCGGTCGGCTATTTCCTTGCGAAAACGGCGTTCGACCAGTTTTCGGGGAGCCTTTCCCACGCGGAACCCCGGAACGTAGGCGGTTCTTTCCAGTTCGGTATATTCGTTCTGGAAATATCGTTCTACATCAGAACGCGGAATCGTTACCTTGACGCGGCGTTCGCACGCACTGATTTCCTGAATGTCCGTCGTGAGATTGAGTGCCGTTTCGTTGGTTTCTTCTTGACCTGACCCGGAGACTACGTCTTCCGCCTCGAGTGTTTCCTGTTCTGCTTTGGGTTCTTCTTGTTCAGACATGGTTTCAAATGGGACTCGTTTCCGACCGGTGCAACGATAAGAAGCGCACAATATCGGAAATCAAAACGAAAAGCGGGCGAACGGGTTCGAACCGTCGACAACGACGTTGGCAACGTCGTGCTCTACCAACTGAGCTACGCCCGCATCGGTCTTGGCATTATACTCCGTCCCCCCCGTTTTGCAAGATGGGGGGAAATCGGATTCCCCCAAGTCATCAACCCGATAACGGAGGAGAGGTTGTTTCTATTTTAGCAACTCTGTTAGAATAAATTGCAGGTCTTCTACCGTAGAGATACTCGAGCGAACCACCTTTCCTTCCTTGTCGTACAAAATCATACAAGGCGGAGTCATGATTCCCCAGTGAACTGCCAATGCACCATCCAAACCGTTCGGAGCGTGGAGTTGCCGCCACGGCGGCGCGCCTTGTAACGATTTTTGAAGCGTTGCCTCATCAGGATCAAGGTTGATGCCAATCGGCACCAATCCCGATGCTTCAAATCTGTCCGTAACCGCTTTGACCACCGGAAGTTGCACCGCTGAATGGGAATCCCAGAAGCAAAGCAGTACGAACTTCCCTTTGTACTCTGAAATATCAAATATCTTGCCGGTCGTGTCCGTCGTTCGGAAAGGAATTGCCTTACCCTCGGCGGTCAAACGGAGAATGGCTCCCTTTGCCTTTGCCGCCTGCGGTTGACCGGGAACCAATTCGACGATCTTGTTGTACCATCGGATCGACTCCTCATTCGATTGCCCCGGCATCTCTTTATAGGAAGCAAGTTGCATCATGCCTTCCAACCCGGCTTCCGTTTTGGGAAACGTTACGACCAAGTCTTCTAAGGCGGAAAGCCAGTCAGTATAGGCTTTCATCTTCATCGTTTCGTCACTTGACGTGAAAGCAAGGTGATACTCCACCATAATCTGCCGGCTCCGCACATGGGCGGCAAGTTCCGGCATCGAGGGTTTGTTTGCCGCCTCAAAAACTTTGTCAATCTGCTCTTTTCCGTCGGGAAGTTCATTGCGTGCAACCGCTTCCAAGATGGTATCTGCGATTTGCCGGGTCCAATTTTCCTTTTCCTCTTGCGTCGCCGATTTTGAGACGATTTCCAAAAGCAACGAAATGATCTGTTTGTGCTTTTCCGGTCGCTGTCGCTCCGGCAAACCCTGAATTTGCGCCTGCAATGCCGCTATCTGATTCATGATTGCGACGACATCATTGTCGGTCGGTCCCGAACTTCCCTGAGCATGAACCGGTTGTATGAACGTGTACGAGACCTGCTCTTCGTCGTAATTTCGGGGCAGATCAAGCACCCGCCAGTTATTTTCGCCGATTTTGATGAGCGTTCCGATGACGATTTGCCGGATGTTATTCCCGTCACTGATGGTTACCGCAGCGTTTTCATAGACACGTAGGTCTTTTTGATTGCCCTGCTCCCCCTTGGGAACGACTCCCGGCATGGCGGCACTGAGTTGATACCATTCTGCGTCCTTCGGAAGTGCGACGGCGGCGGCGGCATTGGCAAAGCCGGTTTTTAGGGCAGTAACCTTTTTTGTAACGGTGTTGTTGAGTGTCGCTCCCAGTGCAAGACTTTCGAGTTCGTCCTCTTTGAGAGCCACGCACAAAAACCGCCGGACATCATTGGTTGCCAGTGCGAGAACGATTTCCCGGGAAACTTCCTCGGCTGAAATTTCCTTCCACTCGTCAATGATGCCGTCGTCGTCTTTGTCAATTCCCCAACGTGTTCCTGCACTGTTCAACCATCGGAACTGATCCCTCTTTTGGTTGCCTTTGGTATCCATTTCCCGATAGACTTCGATGCCGTTTTGGTAGTACGAAAACTGATTGACATTCCGTCCCGGTGAACCCGTGGTATCGGCAAAGAAGCGAAGGACAACTTTTTGCGGACTCAACAGGGTCATTTGCCGCTTGTCGTCAGAAATAACAAGTCCGCACAAAGGGATTTCGGCTTCGTCGATCAAATCAATTTCGACATCGCGTTGGATGTGTTTCATTGTGGCGGCACGTTCTCGTATTTGATCCAGAGTGGATGCGTCGTCCTGTCCGAAAGCGACGCAGGAAGACAGTGCAAAATGGGCGACAAAAACGATATAGGGAAAAAACTTCATCATTTATCCAACACGGCTTGAATCTATTTGGCGAAGTATAGAAAAAAACGACAAAATCGGCAACAGCAATTTTTGATGTTGACAAATTCCTTGCCAAACGATAGCATTCCGAAAATGTTGTCGGAGTTGCACTTTTAAGATGCGGTTCCGAGTATACTCAAAACAACATGAAGAAGTATTTTTAACACAAAATACACGAAAAAACGAAAAGCACGAAAATGTTCGTGTTTTTTTGTCTTTTCGTGTGGTTCGTGCTTTGTAAAATAATATAAATTGCTTAGCAGTCTTCATGCAAAGTGAAAAGCAACATTTTATCCCCGTTTGCAATATAGATGATCCATGAAACTATCCGAATCGCCGATTACTCACTTTGTTCGCGGCTTTGCACTGTTGGCAACGCTCATTTTCGTGCCGGGCATCGCCATCTTTTGGAATAATTTACCCAAAAATTTCGTGAGTAAACCTGCTCCGAAACCGGTCGCGACGAAGACGGAAGAGGCGCAGTCTTTCCGCAAAGATTCCAGCGAGACGGCAACATCCCTCTCGACGTTCATGTCGGAGTCGATTCATCCTTCTCTCCCGGCTACACCTATCGAGCCGGCGATTTCACTTCCCACTCCAAAGACGGCTTCCGACGTGCCTATCCAGCAGGTTTCGTGGGACGGTTACCAGAAGCAACCGCCGCAGAATTTTGAGTTGTTGGAACAGCACATTAAAGCATTGGGAGCGACGTATTACCGTCTGGAAAAGTGGGGCAATCGGGGCGAGTTGTTCCGGTTTTCATGCTTTGTGACTCCGTTGGAGCCTCATTCTTATGAAAAGCATTTCCAAGCCATCGGTGCCGACGCAGTAACGGTGATGCGTTCCGTCATTACCGATATTGAGGCGTGGAAAAACGCTACGCGGGAATGACGGTTATTCGTAGTTCACATCCAGAATGGTGAATTCAGAGATTCGGTTCGGTAATTGGACAGAGACGGTTTCTCCCTTTTTTTTTCCGAGAAAACCCTGTGCCAGCGGACTCGTTACGAGTATTTTTCCCGAATCGTAGTCTTCCTCTCCGGCACCAACCAACGTGTAGGTTTCGGGTTTCTTTCCCCCTTTCCGTTGTACCTTGACCGTTGCCCCGAATCGAACTTCTCCCTGGGGCATCGAAGCAGGGTCAAGAATCGTTGCCCGACCGAGTTTGCTTTTCAAGTCATTGATCCGGGCTTGGAGTAAACCCTGACTTTCCCGGGCACCGTGATATTCGGCGTTTTCGCTCAAATCCCCTTCGGCTCGGGCATTGGCAAGACGTTCCAAAATCACCGGCATCTCTTCGGTTTCAAGGCGTTCGACTTCTGCACGGATTTTATTGTATCCCTCGCGGGTCATTGGAATAGAATCACTCATCGTATTTTCTCTCTTGAAGGAATCGGAAAAAATTTGTAACCTTCAGTCTCCCAATTATACCCCATTTTGTCATTTATTGCAGATATGTCATCGAATCACCTGGACAATACGCTTTTAGAACGCTGTTTGGCACGTCAGGAGAGGGCTTGGGAAGATCTCGTAGACAGGTTTCTCGGACTTGTGCTCCATGTGATCGACCACACGGTGTCCAAACGCGAAATCCGGCTCCGGGCAGAGGAACGCAATACCTTGTGTGAGCGGGTTTTTGCCGCTTTGGGACACGATCAGTTCCGATTACTCCGTGAATTCAAGGCTCACAGCAGTCTGACCACATACCTTTCGGTCATCGTCCGCCGGATCGTCATTCGGTCACTCCTCAACCAATCCTACGGGGCAGGGCAAACCTCATTTGGTGGGTGAATCTTCTTTCTACAAGTGAAAAGTAGTATGAGCGGGAATCTAGGGCGACATCTTTTCTATTCTTTCTGTCTTGTAACCTTGTCGGCAGGAGGTTGGCAATGGCAAATATTAAATTGGTCTGGATAAAATTGCGGATGCAATGCCGTACCCTCTCCTGATGGGAGGTCTTTTCAGACACGGTTAAGGGTGAGGAGATGATGGCAACCCCTTTCCCAGTGAGAAGAGAAGATGGCGTTTTTTCGTATCTTTCATCTACAAGACCCCTATGATTTCCTCCAACCGCCGGTCGATTTCCAAACGGATTTGTTCGGCACAGACCCGATAAACATTCGTCGAAGTGCCAATAGGGTCAGCAATGTCGCCGCCATCGGTCCGCAAAACACTCAACCGCGAATCGACATCGTGCCACGTTGATAAAATCTGCTCCCGATGGCTTCGAGTCATGGTAAAAATGAAATCCGCAAAGCGAACGTGCATTTCATTCAATAACTGCGAACGATGGGTGCTCCCATCAATCCCTTCCTCATGCAAGACTTCAATGACATGGGCACTTGCCTCTCGTCCCGTTGATGCGAATTCCGATACCCCTGCGGACAAGACCACAATTCCGCGTTCTTCCAAAGCGTCCACCGAACACTGTAAACGCTCCGCCAGCATCTTTTCGCAAAGATATTCTGCCATTGGACTTCGGCATATATTCGCGGTACATACGAACATCACCATCAATGCCGCCAATCGCTTAACCGTTTCCGCCTTGAGTGCCCCTTCCCGAAGGACTGTGTAGTTATTTCCTACGATTTTTACAATCGTTGAAGGTTTTGGCGTTAGGAGAGAACCCTCGTCGAGAAACAGGTCAATTCCGTCGCCGAGGTCGGCAAGTATTTGATCAACATTCGCGATTTCTCCCTGTCCCGACTTGTTTGCACTGGTCAGAATAATCGGCTCGTTCAGTTCTCCCAATGCGGTCAAGAGGAGCGGATGGTCGGGAACCCGGCAACAGAGAGACGATTGCAACGACACCGCCATTTGAATCTCCGGCGGCAGTTTCCAAAACGTGCTCTCGGGGGGGATATCAAGCACCAAACTGACGGGACCCGGCAGGCAACGTCTCGCCAAACGATGGGCAAGCGGACTCATCTCGGGACACATCTCTTCAATGGCTTCGGTGCAGGAAAAAGCCAGTGTAAAGGGATGTTGTTCGTTTCGTCCTTTGAGTTTGATCAATTTACTGACCGCTCGGCTATCGTGGAGCCGGGCGGCAAGTCCATAGACCGTTTCTGTAGGTACTCCTACTATTCCGCCGTCCCGCAAGACATCGACTGTTTTGCAAACAGCGGCGTTCCAATCGCAGTTGGAAAGGCGAAGGTTGATTCGTTCTAAAGGCATCGTTTGTTATACCCATCTCATGTGGTAGTGTGTCATTTAGGCAAGTTGACAACACGGGGAAATACCGGGCGATTGCCTACCACCTCATGGAAAATCTGCCTATGTATAATTCGAGAGGAGAAACAAAAACCCGCGCTCTCAAAACTCACAAATGCTTACTTTTTGAGCAACGTTGCAGGCTCACCGGCAACGAACTTGTCCACGACCGCCTGCGCCCTGCCGGACGTGTTATAGGCAGGATAGACAACTTCGTCTGCATAACCGTGCTTTGCCAAAATGCGGGCACATGCCACCCGCACCTCGGCGGCACGGTCGAGTGCCGTCGTCAAAATTCGCTGCGACTCCTGCGGAGCATGAAAGCCCATCCCATTGGAGGAAGCCACGAAATCCCAGTGCATCTGTGCATAGCGCAATTCGTCCCGCACTTCCGCCAATTCCTCGTCCGTCGCTCCGGCTTCCATACAGGCGGCAATGTCAAAGTGAGCCTTGACCAACGCCGTTTTGCCGCGATCACGTACCTCTTTCACCTTGTCCTGAATGGCATCGACCTGTTTTCTGGTATCCGCCTCGTTCCAACGGTGGCAAACGGCACAGGTGCCCGCCGTGTCCGCCAGAGGACTACGGATATGGTGGTCAGAAAATTTCTCGGCTCCTTCTGTTTTATAAGGAAGGTGGCAATCGCTACACGAAACGCCCCTCGTATAGTGCAAACTAGTCCTATAGAGTTCGTAATCAGGATGCCGGGTTTTAATCATCTTCACCTTACTGATCGGATGCGTCCAATCGGAAAACGCCGTTTCCTTGTAGTATTCTTCGATATTTTCTGCCAACAATCCTTTCGACCATGGGAAGGTAACCACGCCTGTTTGTTCCGCAAGATGATACGTCGAGTGGCACTGAGCGCACACCGCACTGCGTTTTTCCTGATGCGTCAGTGCATTCATGTCTTGTTCGATACTCTTAAAGCCTTCCAGGACGGCGGGGCGCAACGAGCGCAATGCCAATGTTTCTTCGTCATGGCAATCGTAGCACGCAATCGCATGGGTGATGTCCCCTTTGAGTTCGGCGAACGATTTTTTGCTAAATGTTTCGACTCCCATTTCGCCGATCAACCGGGGTGCGTCGGGGCTTTTGCATTGCCAACATGACGCGGGGGTAGAGTCGTTCACTCTGGCAGACTTGGTAACATCCTCGATAGCGTACCAGTGCCCGCGACCTTGATTGTACTCTTTGGAAAAACCGATACCGGCAAATAGAATCACGTACTCTGGGGTTGATTTGAGATAGTCACGGGGACGACCGCCGCCATATTTGGTAATAAATGTTGCGTCCTGCGTATTTTTCCATGAATCGTATTGTCGCGGAAAACTGCGTCCCCAAACGGCGGCATCCATTTCGTTGGGTCCGATCTCGAAGAGGGTACTGCGTTTGGCAGACTCCGACCGGCGTTCGCTCACGGACATGATCATCATGCCGAGGACAAATGTCCCGATGAGGACGGCAATGAAAAACAGGTATCCCATCCAAGGGCAAGGTTGACAATTTGACGGCTGGGGAGAAGTATTTGTCATAATGTTTCGATCAGGTAGGTTAAAAGTGAATGATGAAATCAATCCAACTCCGCATCGGTACTGTCGTTCCAATTCGGAGTTTCATATTTTTCTTCTCCCTTGCCGAACAATGGCGGCAACGGAGGAAATTCCATTATTGAGGGGAGCGTCGGTCGGGAGACATCCGGCGAGGCGGACAGCGATTGGACGCGTCCGTGGACGAGGTCCCGATGGCAGTCCCAGCATTTTTGCTCGCCCCGGGGATAGGCGTTTGCCGACACTTCGGCGACGCGTCCTTCGTGGCATCGGATGCAGTTTTCTTGGACAACGGGCACAGCACCGGCGGACAGATGCATGACTTGAGGTTCCAATCGGAGCGTGTACATTGCGGCGTGCCGTAATCCATCGAAAGCCTTGAACGCATATTCTCTGCACATGGACGTGTGAGGAAGGTGGCAATCGTTGCATGTTACGTCCCGACCGTGCGAGGAATGAGCGTGAGAAACGTAGGCATCGGTCATCACATGGCAATTCATACACGTTTCCGTCGAATCGATTACGTAGGACGTAGTGCGGGATATGTGTGCCAAGAGCAAGCCCATACCGCAGAAGAGTCCCAACAGAATCATCGCGGGAATCCGAAGTCCAGGGCGGAGAAAGCCCAACTTCAGGATCGTGATCACAAAAGTATGTATTTCTCGAAACGGCATTGCGTAAATTTACCATGTCCGCACAAAAAAACAAGCCCCGAAAAAAATTTTTCAAAGATCCTGGGCGTGTAAAACCCTCGTGGGTGAGTGTCTCTGTGCCGTCCCCCAAAGGGGGCGAGGGGATAAAATTTCTCTCTCACAAACTTTGTACGCCCCCACTTGCAAGATGGCTGTGAGGCTTTCGCTCGAAAATGTCATGCTGCTTACGTCATTCCTGCGCAGGCAGGAATCCAGACAGAAGACTTTCATATCAACTCTCTGGATTCCCGCTTTCGCGGGAATGACGGTATATTACTTTTCGGCGAAAGCCTGATATGATGCCGTTGCATCAATTTGTTAACAAAGTACAATAGTACCGATGAACGATAATGAAGCGACGGTGGCGGTCATTGACTCCAAGGCTCTCCTGAAAGTTTTTGGACCGTCCGACTTGAATCTCCGGCGTATTCGAGAGGCACTCCACATTAAAGTAACGCTCGACGGCAATAAAGTCCTGCTACGTGGGGATGCCGATGCCATTCGACGGGGAGCACATCTCCTGGAACAATTGCAACGTCTCGCGTTTCAAAATGGTCATCTGGATACCGATGACATTCAGCGTGCGATTTCCGAAGTCGTTCACGGAAAAGAAGTTTCCGATTCCAAGCCGATTGATGTCTATAACGGCAAACAGATTCGCGCAAAGACCAAAGGACAAGCACAGTATTTGGAACTGCTCCGAAACAAAGCGATTGTAATCTGCATTGGTCCTGCCGGCACGGGCAAGACATACCTTGCCGTTGCCAAAGCGGTCGAAGCATTGAAGACGGAATCCGTTAAGAAAATCGTATTGGTACGTCCTGCCGTCGAGGCAGGAGAAAGTCTCGGATTCCTTCCCGGCGATTTGCAAGCGAAGATCAATCCCTATCTTCGTCCGCTGTTCGATGCTCTTTCCGATATGATGGACAGGGATATGCTCAAACGGTATATGGAAGAAGACCGTATCGAAGTGATTCCTCTTGCTTACATGCGGGGCAGAACACTTAATAATGCTTCAATAATTTTGGACGAAGCGCAAAACACGACGGTCGCCCAAATGAAAATGTTTTTGACCCGGATGGGGGACTCTTCGACGATCACCGTTTGTGGCGATGCGACGCAGATTGATCTGCCGGAAAACAAGCGGAGCGGTCTGATTGATGCCCGGCAACGGCTCCGGCAAATCACCGCTATCGGTATGTTGCAACTCGACCGTAGCGACATCGTCCGGCATCCGCTCGTGCAAGCGATTGTCAATGCGTATGAATAGATCGTGGCACTAATCGAATTCACGAATCGGGGGACCGGGGGACTAACGTCCCCCGATCTTTGGGGGGGCAGTTATGATATAATCGGTATGAGTTTAATCTATTGCATCGGTTATGGCACGCAAGCAACCACCCGCCGAAGAAGGAGTCCCCCTATGGATGTGTACCTACGGGGACCTTATGTCCCTGTTGTTATGCTTTTTCATCATGCTCTTTGCCATCAGCAACATTATCGATGCCAAGTGGGAAGCACTGGTTGAAACGTTGAAAGCGAGGACAGGTTATCTTGGACCAAGTCAAAGTCCGAGCCGGGATACAAAACCTGCGACTGCCATGTCCACCACTTCGGAGCGGAGCCGACGAACTGCTGCGTTGGCTGGCGCACAACCGACACCGGGAAAAGGGGAAGCACAGAATACTCAGACGATTGCAACGACCGGAGACACTGTTAAAGGCGGGCTGATCCGATTCGAATTTGGAAACGACGAACTGACTGCGCAAGCGAAGAAAGATTTGGAAACATTGTTTCCAAAATTACTCGTCTCGCCCCTGAAAATCATGGTCAAAGGATATGCTGCCCCCACTGAGGACGAAATAGGAATCTACAAACGGGATATTGATCTTGCTCATGCCAGAGCCATCCAGACGATGAATTATCTCATTTCATTGGGATTACAGAAAGAATTTTTTCAAATCGGCGTTTCTGACTCGTCGACGATCCCTCACCGTGACATTCTTCCGCTTCCTATGAGAAGGGATCCTAAACTCGCTGGGGCATCCGTCGCCGTTTATTTGCTCGCTGATACGGTAAGACCAGAAGCCGAAAACAATGAACAGCAGACACCCGAAACGCCAGCGCAGTGAGGAGGTTACGATCGGTGTCTATAACCCAACAACACACAAAAATTCCCTCCCTTGAACGTATTCGCAATGCCTACGAAAAGGTATGCCGAATTCTTCTTGATCGGCGAACCCCCGAAGGATACTGGACGGGTCGCCTTTCCGCTTCCGCTCTCTCTACGGCAACGGCAGTGAGTGCGCTTGCCATTTTGAGCCAGGGGGTAGGAAACGAGGACTATCACAAACCCATTCAGCGGGGAGTCGATTGGCTTCTCGCTCATCAAAATTCCGACGGCGGATGGGGGGATACCGATAAAAGTTTTTCCAATGTTTCGACGACATTGTTGGTTCAATCGGCTTTGGCTCTCGTTAGAACGTATCAAAAATCAGTCTGGATTCCTGATTCGCTTGGGAAATTTATCTGCCCTCACCCTAACCCTCTCCCAGAGGGAGAGGGGACGATGATGAACCCTCTTTCAGAGGGAGAGGGGACGAATTGTAACCCTCTTTCAGAAATCGGCGGGTTTACACCCGCCGCTCTTGTTGATGCCATCAAACAGCGATACGGCAAAGATCAAACCTTTTCTGTGCCGATTCTCACCAACGCTGCTCTTGCCGGGCTCGTGGACTGGAAAGACGTGCCGCAACTGCCCTTTGAATGGGCAGCACTGCCGATGGCTTGGTTTCGATTTGTGAAAATGAACGTTGTCAGTTACGCCATTCCCGCTTTGGTTGCCATCGGACAGGTCAAATTCCACTTCTCCTCGGAAAAGTGGAATCCCCTCCGTTGGATTCGCCGTTTGGTGAAAAACCGCACCCTGCGTCTCATCCAGGAGATGCAGCCGGAGAGCGGCGGTTATCTCGAAGCCGCTCCGCTGACTTCATTTGTTCTCATGAGTCTCGCCGCCATGGGACTTCATGACCATCCCATCGTTACGAAGGGAGTCCGCTTTCTACTCGATACCGTTCGCGACGACGGCAGTTGGTCGATTGATACAAATCTGGCGGCGTGGCTTACGTCGCTGTCGATTTCTGCGTTAGAAACACCGGAGTCGCAAACCATTGATTGGCTTTTATCGTGTCAACACAAGCAGCGGCATCCTTTCACTGGTGCTTCTCCCGGCGGTTGGGGGTGGACAAATTTGAGCGGTGCCGTTCCCGATGCGGACGATACGTCTGCGGCGTTGTTGGCGTTGACACCTAGCGGCTCTGTAAACGCTCCTGATAACATCGTTGCTGGTATCCACTGGCTCTTGGAATTGCAAAACAAAGACGGCGGTATGCCCACATTTTGCCGAGGCTGGGGGATGTTGCCCTTTGACAAGAGCAGTACCGATATTACGGCACACGTAATAAGAGCGTTTCAAGCCATCCGAACCGGCACACCCTTGCGCATGCAACGTACTCTGATGAATCGCATGCAACGCGCTGAAGAGCGAATGTTCGCTTTTCTCAAACGTTCCCAGAAATCCGACGGTTCTTGGCTTCCGCTTTGGTTCGGCAATCAATCAATGCCGGAGGATACTAATCCGTTCTATGGCACCGCAAGGGTCTTGCTTGCTCTTGCCGAAACGAAGAGGGAGAGTGCGATGGCACAAAGCGGTTTGCGATATTTAATCGGCAATCAAAATTCCGACGGCAGTTGGGGAAATAGTGTCGAAGAAACCGCCGTAGTCGTCGAAGCGTTCGCGATCTTTGCCCATGACAGGAACATTGCCCCCACATACTATCACGGTCTGCATTGGCTCCTGGAAGCGGTCGAGTCGGATCGTTTTTTGCAACCATCGCCAATAGGTCTGTACTTTGCCAAACTTTGGTATTACGAAGATTTGTATCCGATTATTTTCACCGCCTCGGCACTGCGTCGTGCGTTATCCTAAAATCCGCAGTAGTCCACCGCCCTTGCAATTTCAGTGTTGAGATCACGCCGCTGTACGATCCGATCAATGTAACCATGTTCCAACAGAAATTCGCTCGTTTGAAATCCCGGGGGCAATTCCATCCGAAGTGTTGCCTTGATGGTTCGTGGACCGGCAAATCCGACAAGAGCCTTCGGTTCGGCAAAGATCAAATCGCCGAGCATCGCAAAACTTGCCGCCACTCCTCCCATTGTCGGATTCGTCATGACCGAAATGTACAAGCCGCCCGCCTGGTGATAGCGAGCCAACGCCGCCGACACTTTTGCCATTTGCATCAAGGAGAGAATCCCTTCGTGCATTCGAGCACCGCCGCCGCTTCCCGACACGAGAACCAGCGGTAATTTTTCGTCGCGAGCACGTTCGGTAATACGAGCCAACTTTTCCCCCACAACCGACCCCATGCTCCCCATGATGAAGTGCGAATCGGTAACGCCGAAGGCAATCCGCCGTGCACGAACATGCCCGATGCCGGTAACGGCGGCTTCGGTGAGTCCCGTCGCGATTTGATCGGCTTTGATCCGTTCAGGATAAGGGCGGCGATCATTGAATTGCAATGGATCGGCAGTCGTCAGGTGCATGTCGCTTTCTTCAAAGGTGCCAATGTCAAAGATTTGGGCGATGCGTTGCCGTGCCGGAACATACCAATGGTGATCACATTCGGGGCACACGTTGAGACGTTTTTCGGCTTCTTTGCGGAAGATGGTCGCTTGGCAACCGGAACAGCGCACCCAGAGCCCAGCCGGTACGCCCCGCTTTCGGCTCGATAATTCATGTTCGGATTCATTCAGCACAGGCTCTGCCATAGCGGGATCATTCTAACAAATCCGCACCGGAAAACAAGAGAAACGTTGTTACACCCGCAAACGCATCGGCACTTCGCACAACTTGAAGACCTTAGCCGGAATGACTATAATATGTCCTGTACGAGTGAGGTTTCGCGTTAACATATCTCAATATCTATGAAAGAATTACTCTCCGCATCTGTTTTTACGTCTCTTTTGATTTTTGCGCAGGTACTCCACGCCGCAGAACCACAAGTGACTCCAAATCTTCTTGGAGAACGGAGTCTCGAACGAACCGGCTTCCAACAAGCGGGACCTTATGGACCCGGCTTCGATCTGCGAACCGACTTCGTGATGCCCTACGGGATTTCCGATCACGCAATTTCCCTGATTCCCCGTTGGGGAGAGGCAAACTACGTGCTACATTTTATGACAGGCGTTTCCTGGGGAGATTACCAAGATTTCCTCGATGGAAAATTCGACGGCACCGACCACTGGGACGATGCCCAAGTGGATCCGCAAGGGAACCAAATTTTGCACGGTCCCCGTGTCCCATATATGGTTCCTTCGATAGCATTCAGCCGGTTTCTTGAAGAAGGACTCAAAAAAGCGGTGGACTCGGGGGTCATTGCCTTGCACTTGGAGGAACCGGAATTCTGGGCAAGGGCGGGATTCGGCGACTCGTTCAAGAGGGAATGGGAAATTTACTATAATGAACCGTGGATTCGCCCCGATTCAACCTGCGATGCCCAATACCGGGCAAGCAAGTTGAAATACTATCTCTATTGCCGAATGTTAGACCGGCTTTGCGGTTCACTTAAAGAGTATTCGCTGGTCAAACACAAGCGACCGATTCGTTTCTTTGTTCCGACCCACTCATCGCTCAACTACGCACAGTGGGCAATTGTCTCGCCGGAGTCGGCTCTGCTCGACCTGCCCGGAATTGATGGAATGATCGCCCAAGTCTGGACAGGAACCGCCAGAACGGAAAATACATATCAAGGAAACAATGCGGAGCGAACGTTCGAAACCGCTTATCTTGAATACTGCATCATGCAGGAAATGGTTCGCGGGACAAAAAAACGAATGTACTTCCTGCATGATCCGATTGAGGACAATCCTCGTTACGATTGGAACGACTATCGAAAGAATTACATCTGCACTCTGGTTGCGTCTCTTTTGCAACCGGATGTTTGGTATTATGAAGTTTGCCCTTGGCCCAGCCGGGTCTTTCAAGGGAAATATCCCCATGGCGACCCAAACGCTCAACCGATTCCCGGTGAGTACGCAACAATTCTGAGTACGGTCTTCCAGCAACTGCGGGACATGGAGCAACCCGATGTCTCTTGGGAAAAAGGAACGGACGGAATCGGCGTGTTTCTCGGCGATTCGGCAATGTTCCAGAGAGCCGAACCGATGTTCCGAGAAGGGAAGGCACCGAATTACGAAGACCCCACGAAGCCGGACATCGCCGAAATTCATCGTTTTTCCGCCTTCTACGGTTTGACGCTTCCGTTGGTCAAACATGGCATTCCGGCACGAGCGGTGCAGTTGGAAAATGTGTTGCGCTTTCCGGGATATTTAGACCGGTATAAGATTTTGTTACTCAGTTATGAATTTCAAAAACCGCTGAATCCGGGCGTGCATGCCGTTTTAGCCAACTGGGTTGCTCGCGGTGGGTCGCTCATTTACGTCGGTGCCGAAACCGATCCCTTCCATAAAGCAAAGGATTGGTGGAATACCGAACCGCAAAACTATGGTTCGCCTTCGGAGCATCTGATGGAACTGGTCGGGTTGGATAAAAGTCCGGGCGAAGGGAAATATGGGTTCGGCAAAGGAAAGGTGGTGGTCGTTCGCAAACATCCCGCTTATTTTTCCCGGTCAAAGGAAAAAGCAGACGAGTTACGGGCGTTGGTTCGGGACTGTGTTAAGGATCAAGGGGAGAATCTCATTGAGCGGAATTACTTCTTGCTCCGTCGCGGACCATACTTGATTGCGGCAACAATGAATGAATCGGTATCAGACGAACCGCTGGTGTTGAACGGACGGTTTGTCAATTTGCTCGAAGCCGAGTTGCCGATTGAAAAGACGATCTCCATTGCGCCTGGAACGCAAGGTTGGTATCTCGATCTCGGCAGGATTACGGCGAAAGCCCCGGCGGTGCTTGTTTCGGCGGGACGAATCGAAGAATGGAAGGTGGAATCCAACGCCGTTTCGTTTATGACATCGGCTCCGCAAAATGTGCAGGTTTATTCAAGAATCCTGCTTGCTGCAAAACCGAAAAAGGTGCTGTTGGAGGGTGCCGAATTACCCAACACGGAGTTCCAGTGGGACGCAGACAGTTCGACGCTACTGTTGAAAAATATGGCGAATCCCAATGGTTCCCGCATCCGAATCGAATGGTAAGGCTTATGTTACTTTCTGGCGAGAGCCTTATCCCTTTTTCATGGCACGTTCTTTAAGGTTTGGGGGCATTTTTTCGATGGCGTAACGCAATGCTGTGCGGGGCATTGCGGATTTATGTTTCATCACAAATTGAAAGACCGCCTGCACATCGAATTTGCTTGCCTCTTTCAGCATCCAACCGTATCCTTTTTGCACCATATCTTCTGGATCGAGGAGTAGGATTTCGGCAATTTCAAACACCGAGTCGTGAAATTGTCCCCGCCGTGCCGCCCTGACCAACGACACCGCCGCCGCCCGGCGTTTCCAGAGATTTTTCGACTTCGCCCAAGTTCGCAATTTTGGAACATACTGCGGATACATCTCCAAAAAAGTGCCGACGGTATTGCCGCAGAACGTATCGCATGTTGCCCAGTTTGTAATGTATGCGTCAACCCAGCGGTCAAACATTTCCCAGTCCTTCGGTTTCAGTTGCGGGTGAATCCGGCACATCCATTCACAAGCGATGCCGATCTCTTCGATATAGCCGGTCTGCCAAAGGGACTCGCAGAGAACGAACAGTCGCTCCTTGGACAAATCTTTGACTTCGGCAAAGTACGTTTTGGCAATTTTTTGGACATCGGCTGTTTTGATGCCATACACTTTAATTTCCTCTTTGAAAAAGCGTTGACTGCTTATGCGGACGGATTCTTGGGCTTCCGTTTTCAATGTTTTCCGAATGGTTTCGATGATGTTTTTCATGGTTACATCGTACTCTAAAATCGACGAACACGCAACTCATAAGATGTGGGCGCAACAAGAGTATTACAATGGTCAAGATGCTGGGGCAAGTTTTGATCGCAGGAGGTGCGTTAATCTTTTGTTGGCAATTTTGTCGCCAACGGCGGCGCACAAGGTAGCCAGGGGTGAAGGCGTACTCGCCGAACCCCCGGCTACCTTGTGATTGCCCCGACGGGGCAAAAGAGTGGGTTGAGAATAACCAGAAGTTCATCAGGAAATATATCCGAACGGGAAAGAAATGTCGGTTAAGTGTTAACCTCATGGATAGTCATCGAATTGGATTGCCGACCTCGGAAATTACACTTTTGAGCGAAAGCCCAGGCAGGAAATCCCTAGAATCGCTATAATCCGCACAGCATTGACATTTTGTTGCACAAAGTGTCGATAAGTCCCTGGAGTCTGTGGAAATAGAAGTTAGACTGGTACAGGGTGCGACTCGGTTGCCCACGACTGCGGGAGAAAACTATGAAAACAGTAAAAATTGCCACTTTTGCCTTCGTCGTCTGTTTGATCTGTTGCCGCTTTGGATGGGCACAAAACGTTCTGGATCATCGTTATAGTTTTCACGCAGGACTCCATTCCGGCTCGTGGACATTGGCACGAACACAACTTTTGGAAGCGGAAAGTCAAGACCCACACCGATCTTGCCTCGATCCTTATTGTGCGCGGTGTGCCAAGCATTTAGCCGACTACGGACACGAATACCAATTCCTTGCCGGTCCGAATCAGCGGCAACTTTGGTATCGGGGAACAGCCGGGAATGTCGCCATCGTTACCCAGCGCGGCTATGATCAACATGGGTTTCCCTATCATCGTCGTGGAAATCCGGCAGCCGCCATCGTGCCTTGGGAGTACATGCACACGCTCAATCACGCCATTTGGGAACAAGTCCAGGCGAGAAATGCGGTTGCCGCTGAAGAAGCCGCCCATGACCGTGTGCTCCTGTTGGTGCAATTATTGACAGATGCAAAGGAACAACTTCGTCTGACGAAAGAGGCATGGGAACAACTTGAACCTCAACTCGAACCGATAAACAAGCCCTGTATCAAAGCCGTCAATGGCAAAGTCATGGTTCACCGTTGCACTAAAACGTATAAACAGTTTTGCGTCGAAATGAAAGCCGGTCGCTATGAGATTGCCCAACAGGGGATGTGTGCCTATTGTCTTGCCTATGCGAGGTATCTGTTCGATTTGGCATACGTTGCCGATGTGGAACAAGAATTGGAATTGGCTCGGCAGTGTTATGTACAAAAGAACATCATCGCCACGGAAACCGTCCGGGTCGCCTTATTGAGCAAAGACGATGCGGATAAGGCAACTCGGTTCAAGCGGCTACAGTATAAACCGCCGAAGTACAAGGAAGTTCTTGCTGCAATGAGTGCCTCAAAGTCCGAAGAACAAACCGAAGGGACCAAAGTCGAAGAAATAGTACCGCTTTCGGAAGATTTTTAGGGCGTGTATGAGATTTGTTCTGGATATAATCCCGCCGTTCCCTCTCCTGCTTCGAGGATGTCTTTTCAGACACGGGTGAGGGGCTAATGGATTTCGTTTGAAAGTACCACATGTCGTCATTCCCGCAAAAGCGGGAATGACGGTACTATCTATTCTGTGCATTTCTTCACCGCGATAACGCTGTTGTGTCCGCCAAAGCCGAGAGAAAGGGAGAGTGCCGCATTGATGGTGCCTGCACGTCCTTTGTTCGGAACATAGTCTAAATCGCACTCCGGGTCGGGCACGTCCAAATTCAACGTCGCCGGAAAGAAACCGTCCTGAATCGCCAACGTCGTGATGATCGTCTCAATCCCCCCTGCTGCACCTAATGCGTGTCCGGTCATGCTTTTTGTCGAACTGACAGCCAACTTGTAGGCATGTTCTCCAAAGGCTTTTTTAATCGCCTTCGTCTCAATCGGATCGTTGATCGGAGTCGAGGTTCCATGCGCGTTTATATAATCAATGTTTTCTGGTTTCAATCCTGCATCGTGCAAGGCGAGTCGGATTGCCCGTGCCGCTCCTTCGCCATCGGGACTCGGTGCCGTCAAGTGGAAGGCATCCGCCGAAGAACCGAACCCTGTTAACTCTGCGTAAATCTTGGCTCCACGCCGCTTTGCGTGTTCCCATTCTTCCAGAATCAAAATCCCCGCACCCTCTCCCATGACGAAGCCGTCCCGATCTTTATCAAAGGGTCGGCTTGCCCGATGGGGTGCGTCGTTAAAATCGGTGCTTAACGCTTTCAGTTGGCAAAAACCGCCGATTCCGTATTCCGTAATCGTACTTTCCGTTCCACCGGTCAGTATCACATCGGAACGACCGTAGCGAATTCGATCCAATGCAAAACCGAGGGCATCCGTTCCAGAAGCACATGCCGTGACGATGACGTGTGCGGAACCTTTGATACCGAGCATCATCGACACGTTTCCTGCCGCTTCGTTGGCAATCATTTTGGGAATGGTCATTGCCGGTATTCGGGAATTCCCTTTGTCAAACAATTTGCGGTGTGCTTCGTCATCCACTTCCAGTCCGCCGATTCCATTGCCGAGTAGCACACCGCACCGGCTTGGGTCATCGAAGGAGAATCGATCGAGTCCTGCATCTTTCCATGCTTCCTGACCGGCAATCATGGCAAACTGGGTGAACGTGGCGGTGCGTTGGACGACCCGGTGCTCGAGAAAATCGGTGGCTACGTAATTTTTGACTTCACCCGCAATTTTGCAAGCGAGTGTGGAGGCATCGAACCGGGTGATGGGACCAATCCCGCTGATGCCATCCTTGACGGACTGCCAAAAAGTGGGAATACCGATGCCGATGGGACTAACAACGCCCAGTCCGGTGATTGCAACACGCCGCATGGTGAAATCCTTTCCTTATCCTTTGAAAAGCCGTGTTTGACAAAAATGCAAAAAATGTCAACAGAGGTATTTTAACGTTTTTTCTGCCGTTGTCAACGGAGTTTTAGCCCATTCACACCCGCACTTCCGCACCGGTGGCATACAGAATATCACCGTAGCGTTTGCGCACCGGTTCGATCTGTTCCTCAAGGAATTCGTCCACTTGCTCCGGCGAACGACCGATAAATGCCGACACTTCC
>Ga0082212_10001625_pt1 | contig 33056 bp, 19 predicted proteins | sample TergutNt197P3_FD_71548 | JGI IMG/M metagenome (GOLD analysis project Ga0082212, IMG submission 71548) | Neocapritermes taracua P3 segment gut microbial communities from Petit-Saut dam, French Guiana - Nt197 P3 | ecosystem: Host-associated > Arthropoda: Insects > Digestive system > Gut ... | reverse complement strand
TACTGGTGTTGTTGTGACTGATGTGCTTGATAGTAGGCTTGTTTATGTTGATAGTAATGCTACTCGTGGTAGTTATGATGTTGGTACTTGGAATTGGACTGTTGGTAATTTAGATGTTGGTGAGACTGTTGCTTTGTCTATTGTTGTTCGTGTGAATGGCACTGGCAGTATTGTTAATGTTGCTAATGTTACTGTGGATCAGCCTAATATTGGTAATAATACTACTGTTGGTAATGAGACTAATATTACTGTTCCTGCTACTGTTAATTTGACTATCTCTAAGGTTGTTAATGTTACTGGTAATGTCAGTGTTGGTGATATTATTGAGTATGTTATTACTGTGTTTAATAGTGGTCCTGATAATGCTACTGGTGTTGTTGTGACTGATGTGCTTGATAGTAGGCTTGTTTATGTTGATAGTAATGCTACTCGTGGTAGTTATGATGTTGGTACTTGGAATTGGACTGTTGGTAATTTAGATGTTGGTGAAAATGCGTCTTTATCTATTGTGGTTATTGTGAATGGTACTGGCAGTATTGTCAATGTTGCTAATGTTACTGTGGATCAGCCTAATATTGGTAATAATACTACTGATGGTAATGAGACTAATATTACAGTTCTTGTGACTGCTAACTCCACTATCGTTGTTCCGGATAATGTTACTGTTAATCAAAACATCACTATTAGTGGTGTTTTAACTGATGAATATGGTAATCCTATTTCTAATATAGATTTATCTATTATTATCAATAATCAGACATTCAATGTTACTACTGATAGTGAGGGCATTTGGTCTCAAATGTACACTCCTACTACTGTTGGAAACTATAATGTTACTGTTAGTTGGTCTGGCAATGAAAATTATACTGGATTTACTAATACTGTTAATTTCAATGTTTCTAAAATAAGTACTAGTACAACTCTTGTTGTTCCAAATGATGCTAAAGTCAACGAAATCACCACTATTACTGGTGTTTTAGATGACGTATATGGTAACCCTATATCCGGTGCTAATCTCGTAGTTATTGTCAATGGCCAAACTTATAATGTAAGTACTGCTCTTAATGGTGAATGGAGTTTATCTTACACTCCTACTGTTGCTGGTTTAACTGATGTTACAGTTAACTATCCAGGTAATGAGATTAATAATCCTTGTTCCAATAGTGCTAGTTTCATAGTGGGAATTTATGGGGAAGGCAACGATACTAACAATAATAACGATACTAATCTTATTAATATTACTAACGATACAGAAATTCCTGAAGATATTACTATTCCTGAAGATACTGAAGATGTTGATGTTCCTGGGGATATAAATATTCCTGAAGATACTGGCGAAATCAAAGATACAAGTAAATATTCAGCAAATGCAGGTATGAAAAAATCTGGAATTCCTATTGTAGCTATATTATTAGCATTGTTATGTAGCTTAGGTCTAATTACCATAAGGAAAAATAATAAAAAATAATTTTAGGATAAATTTATTTATTTTATCCTTTTTCTTTTTTTTTAAAAATTTTCTTTTTTTTAAATATTTTAGTTATACATTTTTTTAGATTTTTCAATTAAATTTAATAAATAAGAATTTCTAGCTAAAAATCACTAAATTATATAAACTTTGAAAATATATTATAATATTATTTAAAATTGAGTTTAATTTCATAATATTATATTTAAATATTATATTTATAAAACATTGAAATTTTATAAATCTAATTATTTTATAATAAATTAATATCAATTATTCAGAATCAATTATATTTATATTAATTAAATTTTTAAGTAATATCTAAGGTGTTTTAATGAATACTTTTGAAAAGTCACAAGCGATTAAAAATCAAGAGTTACAAGCTACTAAAAATGTGGAAAACTTTTTATCTACTATTGAAAAAACTAATCATTCTATCAATGCGTTTATAGGAATTAATAAAGAATCTGCCCTTGCTAAAGCTATACAAATAGATGAAAAAATTGCAAATGGGGAACAAGTTGGTTCTTTGGCAGGTTTAGTTTTTGGAATTAAAGCTAATATTAATGTAAAAGATGAAATAATATCTGCATCTTCTAAAACATTAGAAAATTATCATGGTAGCTATGATGCAACAGTTATAAAAAACATAAAAGACCAAGATGGAATAATCATTGGAATATGTAATATGGATGAGTTTGCTGCTGGTAATTCTACTGAAACTTCCTATCATGGTGTAACTGCCAATCCTTCTGCAGAAGGACATATTCCTGGCGGTTCCAGTGGTGGAAGTGCAGCAGCTATTGCAGCAAACATGTGTGATATAAGTCTTGGTTCGGATACTGGAGGTTCAATTAGGAATCCTGCTTCTCACTGTGGAATTTATGGATTTAAACCAACTTATGGTGCAGTTTCACGACAAGGGCTTATTGATTTAGCAATGAGTCTTGATCAAATTGGTCCATTAGCTAATAATGTTTCAGGATTAGCTATGGCTCTAGATACCATTGTAAATTATGATGATACTGACTGTACTAGCTTAAATCAAGAATTTCCAATTTTTACAGAAATTGTAAAACAAGATTCTGAAAAATTAAAAGATGATATGAAAAATATGAAAGTAGCTTACATCACACAATTTAAAGAAGTTACAGATAACCATATCAATGATATAGTTGATGAATCAATTGATAAGATTAAGAGTATGGGTAGTGAAGTAGTTGAATTAAACTTTGACTATATTGACTTATGTTTACCTACATATTACTTAATAAATTATGTTGAATTTTTCTCAGCTACTAGAAAATATGATGGAAGGAAGTATGGACATAAAATTGAAGAAGTATGTGGTGAAGAAGTACTTAGACGAATAGAAATAGGTTCATATATATCACAGCAAGAATTTAGTGGAAAATACTATAAGAAAGCATTACAAGCAAGGTCTCTTATTAGAAATGAAATTAATAAACTTCTTGAGGATGTCGACCTTATAGTTGGACCAACTGTTCCTAAACTCCCTCATAAAATTGGTGAAATTCTAGAACCAATGGAAATGTATGCTTATGATGTTTTGACTGTTATAGCTAATTTAGCAGGGTTACCTGCAGGCAGTATGAAAGCTGGAGAATATAATGGAATTCCTGTGGGATTACAACTTCAAGCTAAACCTAATGATGATGTGAAGATTATTAAAGCTATGGCTGCATTAGAATCATTAAAATAATTATAATTAAAATCATTAAATATATTTAATAAATTATATTTTAAATAATAAAATTAGAATATTATGAAAATTGGATTAGCTTATCTTAAAGGATCTCTTCCAGGGCTTGAAGAATTTGGAAATATTCCAACCCATCTTGTTAAATCTAATGGTTTAGTAGATGGAACTAATGGTCTTAAAGCTAGTGAAGAACTTGATGGAATTATAATTCCCGGAGGTTCTATTCTTGAATCTAATTCAATATCGCCTGATTTAGCCAACGAAATTAAACAAATGGCCAGTGGTGGTAAACTTGTTTTGGGTATTTGTTCAGGTTTTCAAGCATTAGCTAATCAAACTGATGTAGGTAGAAAATCACCTTGCCCTATTATTAAAAAAGGGTTGGGACTAATCGATGTTAATTTTTCCCCTCTTATTAGTAATGATCGTGTTGAGGCCACAATAGCTGAAAATTCTTTCTTAACTAAAAATATTTCCTCGCATGATACTATAACAGGTTTCCACTCTCATACTTATGGACATATTGAAATTAATTCTGATAATGCAGTTCCTATTCTTTATTCTTCTATTAAAAGAATGAATTATGGAGATAGCGAAGCTTCAGTTTTATCAGGTCTTAAAAATGATGATGGAAATGTTATTGGGACAATGATTCATGGTATTTTAGATGAAAATCCAGAAATCGTTGAAAATATTTTTAATTTTTTAGGTGCAGATTATAATGACATGGATAAGGTTTTTATAGCTAATGAACAAGTTAAAAATAAGATTAAATCTGAATTAGCTATCGATACAGGTATTAACATTAAAAATATTAAATCTTGTAATGAATTTAAGAGGATAATTTTAAGTTCATTGAATAGTAAAAACAATGAAAATCTAAAAAATAATGAGGATGCTAAAAATAACGAAAAAATTTACTCTTTGGAATCTTTTAAAAGGAAAATTCCTCCCGCCTTAATGATTGGAAGTACAGGGTCTGATTCTGGTAAAACTTTTATTACTACTGGACTAGCTGGGGCTTTAACTAAACGAGGATTAAATATTTGCGTATTAAAAGTAGGGCCTGATGTTAGAGACACAGAATCTTCTCTTTACTTGACAAAAAACAGAATGGAAGATTATACTTCTATTAAGATTGGACATCTTGGATGGATGGATATTGAGGAAACTTTAAATAGACTTAAAACTTCTAATTATGATTTTGTAATTGTTGAAGGAGTTATGAGTGTATTTACAGGTCTTTTAAATGAAAAAATCCCTTATTCTGGAGCAGAAATAGCTGCTTCTTCAAATATTCCAATGCTTCTTGTTTCTGGTGTTAATAAAGGTGGAATTGAATCTGCTGCTCAGGATTTAGTTATACATGCAAACACTTTAAAGAAAATGGGGATTAATGTTAATGGAATAATCTTAAATAAGGTTTATGATAGAACCATCTTTAATGAAGTAGTTGATTATATAGCTAATCAATCTAAATTAGCTAAAGAGGATATTTTATATGTTCCAAAAATAAAATTAGATGAGCGAAGTACAACTCCTGAAGTTGAAATTAAATTGGAAGAGTTTTCGATGGCTGCTTTAGACACGGTTGAAAAACATCTTGATTTGGAAAAAATAGTTAAAATGTCGAATATTCCTGAATTTAAAGGATATTTGTCTTTTGATGAAATAAAAACTTTTTTTAAATAAGTGGTTAATATTTATTTTATTTTTGTTTATAAATTTTTATTTTCATATATTTTTTTAATAATTTTATATATTTTTATATATTTTTTTATAATTATTTTTTTATAATTTTATATATTTTTTAATAATTTTATATATTTTTTTATAATTTTATATATTTTTTAATATTTTTTATATAATATATACAAGTATAGCTAACTTTAAAGTGTATTCTGCCATTGTTATTTTTTAATTCCTACGAAACAAACGTTTTTATTTGTTTTAAAAACATCTATATTATTAAAACCACTTTCTGAGAGTAATTTTTCCATAGATTCTTCAGTTTTATATTGACTCATGTGATATTCAATTTTATATAATTCTGCCACTAATAAGAATTGTCCACAGGGTTTTAATACTCTACTAATTTCTTTAATATCACTTTCTAAGTTAGACCAAAAGTAATGTGTTTGAAAAGCAGTAACTATATCAAAAAAATTATCTGAAAAAGGAATATATGAAACATTAGCTTGTTTTACAATTACTTTACCACTTGAAACAGCTTTTTTGTTTTCTTTTTCAGTAGTTTTTACAGAGTCTTCGGAATAATCTATACCATATATTTTTCCATTTTTAGCTAATTGGCTTAGTAATTTGATTGTTTTGCCACCACCACATCCTACATCCAATATTACAGAGTTATTAGCTATATTTATTTTTGATATTCCCCACTTTATCATTTGACTGTGTGCAGAGTTCATAATTTTTAGCATCAATGTTCCTATGAAACCTTTGGGATGTTTAGCTTGGTCAATAAGTTTGTTTACTATTTTCATTTTATTATATGTAATTTGATATAAAATAATTAGCTATATAATATTTATATATAAAATAATTAGCTATATAATATTTATATATAAAATAATTAGCTATATAATATTTATATATAAAATAATTAGCTATATAATATTTATAAATAAAATAATTAGCTATATAATATTTATAAATAAAATAATTAGCTATATAATATTTATAAATAAAATAATTTTAAATTGGATATTTTAATTTATTTAAATATAGAATATTTTAATTTATATAAAAAGTTTATTTAATAAAGAAACTATTTCAAATACTCGTCAATAACAATATTTCCATCCATAAAAATAAGGTTATGTTCTTTAGCATAATCTTCAGCATCGGCTACTGTTCTAGCTTCACCTGTGGTTCCGTCCATCATTTCACATACAACAGTTACTGGAGTTATTTTTGCCAGTTCGGCCATAGCTAAACTTATTTCAGTATGACCTTTTCTATTATTTAAAAGACCATTTGCTCCTCTAAGTAAGGATACATGGCCTGGAGATCTAAATTCTAATCCAAAATCATTAAATCTTTCTTCTTTACACATTTTTGCCATGCTACTTATAGTGAGAGCTCTATCATTATCTGTTATTCCTGTAAAAGTTTTCCTATGGTTAACCCAAACAGAAAATGAGGATTTTTCATCATAAGGAATATCATTAGGAGTTAAACCACCAAGAACTGGATATTTTTCTTTAGCTACATCCATAATATCGGTCATAAATGGTAATTCAAGTTCATCACAATAATTAGGGTGAACACAACAGCAAATTAATCCTCCAGCATCTTCTCTCATTGTAGCTACTTGTTTACCTCCAACAAACTCCGCTCCTATAATCATATCTGTTTCACTTTCTCTCTTTTCATCATCATACATAAGAATGAATTCACCATTTTGTAATGCTTTTAATGCTTTTTTTAACACAATCTCACCTTTTAATTTCTAGTTATAACGAGTTAATTTGTATTTTATTATAATAAGTTAATTTGTATTTTATTATAATTATATATCAATTTTAAGTTTAACTTTATCTCCATCTTTTAAGTTGAATTTATTTCGAAGGTTATCTTTAGCTATAAATTCTAAATAATTTTCATCATGGGTAGTTTTATCTGGAAATACGATAGCTCCTGTTAGATTACTATTTAAAATAGCTTTAATATATTTAACTCCACCAAAACCTTCTTTTGGTTTTATAATGTTGGTACAATTTGTTTTTATTTTTTTAATATTTTCCAAATATTTTTCTTCAATTATAACATTGAGAGTTCCAGGAAATGGTTCAAATCCGCATTTTTCATCGAATTTTGATTTGTAAAATTTTTGTCCTAGAAAGTAGGCTCCTTTTCCATAACCTGTTGTTACAATTCCTTCTAGTTCCATTCTAGTCCCCATGTTATATTATATAGTTTTTTTATTATTATATTTTATATATAAATTTATATTTTTTTATATTTTTTTTATATAGACGGTTTATTTTTATTATTTTTATATATAAATTTATATTTTTATTTATAATTTTGCATAAGTTATTTATATTCTATATTTTTTTATATAAGTTCATATTTTTATATATTTTTTTATATAAATTTATATTATAATGTATATTTTTTTATAAGTTATTTATATTCTATATTTTTTTATATAAGTTTATATTTTTATATATTTTTTTATATAAGTTCATATTTTTATATATTTTTTTATATAAATTCATATTTTTATATATTTTTTTATATAAGATATTATAATTATTATAAATTAATTTAAATATATAAAAATTTTTAATATAATATAAATATATAAAAATTTTTAAATAAAATTAATTATAATAATAAGTTAATCTAATAATTATTTCACTTCTAATGTAACCGTAGAAAATATTGGTCCTCTAATATCAATTAACTTATTTTCACTGTTAATATAATTCATAGCTATATCATCTAAGCTAAGATTAACATCAGATAAAGATCTAGCTATTGTACTTCTTAGTGTAAGTTCATCTAAACCACTTAAAATAGCTTCTTCTATTTTATAACTCATTTTTGCAGCTAATGAATCTATATATCTTATATTAACTGGGATTCCTTTTTTAACTGCATCATAAACAATCTTCGTATCATCAGGTATTTCACTTTTGATTTCCTCTTCATTATACTTTTCTGGATTATCTTCTACTTTTTTTACAATTGTTTTGATATTTTCAGGAATTCCTAGTATGTTTCCATTATAGATATAAATAGAATTAGTTGATGCAGGTCCAAGAAGTTTAGTATTATCTTCTTCTTCTATAGCTTTCACAACAATATCTTTATTTAAAAATTCTCCTTCAAAGATAGTAAATTCGCATGGTGATGGAGTGTCTTTTTTATTTTCCCAAATATTTAAGATATTCTTTGCAAGTTCTATTCCCATATCTGTAACAGGATAATAAGTATAATTAAGCATGGTAGCTATTTCACGATCATTTAAGGTTAATTTTTTATATAGCTGTGGATAGACTAATTCTCTAACATCCTCAATTTGATTTAAAACCATAGCTAATCTTTCAACACCAAGACCAAGATTTAAGACTTCTTTATCTATTTTATACTTTGAAAGAGCTATTGGGGAGTATAATCCAAAGGTAGCTATTTCTACCCATTCATCTAACTTTGGATGATAACCATAAACTTCAGTTTGTGTTTCAGGAATGTAATACTTTGATTTTTTCTCATCAGGAACAAATTTAAATTTTGAAAACCCAAAATATTCAAGAAGTCCTTCTGCGATGGCTTTTCCAGTATCAATACTTATTTCATCATCAACCATAACACAAGAAGCTGAATGATATGTCATTAAATGGCTTGAATCTTCTTTTTGTTCTCTTCTAAAACATCTATCTATTGAAAACATTTTTATAGGTAGTGTGGATTGTTTTACCATTTTTTCGAGTGATATAAACCATCCAGAAGTCATGTGGGATCTAAGTGTAGAATTACTAGCTAATGGAGTTAGTTCTCTAATTTCTGGAAATATTTTTTCTAAAATAAAAAGCCCTTCTTGGTTTTTTATATTTAAAGCTCTCGAAACTTCAAGTGTCAAATCGTCACCATCAAAATCTCCCTTTTTATACCTTCTAAAAACTTCTTTGAGGTTTTCAATATCTTCATCAGTAATATTAAATTCTAAGTTCTTTATTTCTTCAATTTTATCCATACCTATTCCAATGTCAGGACGAGGAAGACCAGCTAAATAATAACATCTATCAAGAACTGCTGGAGCTTCAGGACCAAATTGTTTATATATATCATTTTTATCAATGAATAATGGATTAACAGCTTCACTAAAACCAAGTCTGAGGTATGCTTCTCTTAATTTAGCTATTGTATCGTATAAAATGTGGGATTTTCCTATATCATATTTTAATCTAGGATATTCATTATCAGGATGTGGTTTTTTTATTATGTTTTTAGATTCAATCCAGGCTTTTTCAAAATCTTTTTTAGCTAACTTTATGATTTCTTTTTTGTTCATTTTTCTCCTCCTGATTTTCTTATTTTTATTATATAAATTTGAATTTTTTATATTATTTCTTTTCATATTATATTCATTCTTTAATAATTTATCAATTTATAATATATTTTTTATAGTTTATATTAATTTTTAATTTATTAATAATTTTTTTATTATATTTTTATTAATTATCATTATTTATATAATATATAAAATTTTATTATAATTTTTTATATAAAATAATATTTTATAATAATAATTTTTTATATAAATTTTTATATAAATTATATATTTTCTAATAAAGATTTTTTAAATAAATTTTCATAAATAAGAGTTTTTTTAAATTAAGATTTTTTATAAATTTCATAAGTAAAGATAAAAATTATAAAAATATATTTATTAAGCTAAATTAAATATTATAATATGGAAACTAAGATTATAAAATCTGATGTATTAATCATTGGTTCAGGAGGGGCTGGATGCCGTGCAGCTATTGAAGTATCAAAATATGGATTAAATCCTCTTATTGTATCGAAAGGATTGTCTTTTAGGTCTGGATGTACTGGAATGGCTGAAGGAGGTTATAATGCAGCTTTTGCTTTTGTTGATAGTGAAGATACTAAAGACATTCATTTTAATGATACTCTTAAGGGAGGAAGTTTCTTAAACGATTCAAAATTAGCTAAAATACTTGTCACTGAATCTCCAGATAGATTAATTGACCTTGAAGAATATGGTGCCTTATTTGATAGACAAAGTACTGGTGAATTAAATCAAAGACCTTTTGGTGGTCAAACATTTAGAAGAACTTGTTTTCAAGGAGATAGAACTGGGCACGAGATTTTAATGGCTCTTAAAGAGGAAATAATTAAACGCGATATTCAAACAATTGATGAAGTTATGATAACTTCTCTTGTTCTTAGTAAAACTAATGATAATAAAATTATTGGAGCTATTGGATTTTCATTGAAGGATTCTGAAATTATCTTTTTCCAGGCAAAATCAGTTATTTTAGGTACTGGTGGAGCTGGACAGCTATTTCCAGTAACTTCTAATACATTTCAAAAAAATGGGGATGGATTTGCCTTAGCTTACAACGCTGGAGCAGATTTAATTGATATGGAAGAAATCCAATTTCATCCTACTGGAATGCTTTACCCACAGTCAAGAAAAGGAATTCTCGTTACAGAAGCTGTTCGTGGTGAAGGAGGAATTCTTCGAAATAGTGAAGGAGAACGTTTCATGGGTAACTATGATGATAGAATGGAATTAGCTACTCGTGATGTTGTTTCAAGAGCTATTTATAATGAAATACGTTCTGGAAGAGGTAATGAAAATGGTGGAGTTTATCTAGATGTTACTCATCTTGATGATTCTCTTATTGAAGAAAAACTTGAAACCATGCTTTTCCAATTTTTAGATATTGGAGTTGACATAAGGACTGAGGCAATGGAAGTTGCTCCAACTGCTCACCATGCTATGGGTGGAGTTAGAATAGATGAAAATGGTCACTCTACTTTAGAAAATTTATTTGCAGCTGGTGAAGTTACTGGCGGAGTTCATGGAGCCAATAGACTTGGAGGAAATGCATTAGCTGATACTCAAGTATTTGGAAAAAGAGCTGGTGTTTCTGCATCTATTGCAGCTGAAACTTCTAATTTTGAGATAAATGAAGAAGGAATTGAAAAAGAAAGAAATAGGATTAAAGGACTCACTAAGAAAGGTAGTGTTTTACCATTTGAAATTAAAAAGAGTATACAAAATATAATGTGGGATAATGTAGCTATAATAAGAAATGAAGAAAATCTTAATTTAGCTCTATCTGAGATTAAAAAATTAAAAGATACCCTAAAAGATATGGATGTTGAATCTGAAACTCATTATAATAAAGGACTTCAAGAAGCTTTAGAAGCTATTAACATGGTAGATATAGCTATTTTAATTATAGAAGCTGCTTTACTTAGAAAAGAAAGTCGTGGAGCTCATTTCAGAGAAGATTTCCCTGAAACTAAAGATGAATGGAAAAAGAGTATTGTCATGAATAAAAACCATGAAATTAGTTATATACCTCGGTGATTGATTTTTTTGGGAATCATAATTTTTTTTTATTTTTAAAGTTTATTATTAGCTTGATTCATCTCTTATTTGCATTAACTCCCTAAGAGATACTTTAGCTTTTTCCATAATTTTATTTTCATCTAATGTTGTTAGCTTTCTATTTTCCATCAATATTTTTCCATTACAAATTGTTGTATTTACATTAGATCCATTAGCAGCATAGACTAAGTTTGAACTAAGTGTTTTACTCATTGGGGTTAAATTAATTGTATTTGCATCTATTAATATAATATCTGCCTTTTTTTCTACTTCAATTGAGCCTATTTTATTGTTTTCATTTAATGCTTTTGCACCATTTATAGTAGCCATCTTTAGAGTTTCATCTGAGGTGAGAGCTTGGGGGTTTAATGTGTTTACTTTTTGAAGAAGTGATGCGAATTTCATCTCTTCAAACATATCTAAATTATTATTTGATGCAGCACCATCAGTTCCAAGACCTACATTGATTTCTTTTTTTAACATTTCATCTACTGGAGATATTCCTGAAGCTAACTTCATATTACTACATGGGTTATGAGAAATATTTACATTATTCTTTTTTATTATTTCTATTTCTTCTTTAGAAAGCCATACTCCATGAGCAGCTATAACATCTTCTTTTAGGAAATTTAGTTCTTCTAAATATTCAAATGGTCTTTTATTTCTAGCTTCTTTCACATCTTCAATTTCTTTTTTTGTTTCATTCATATGTATATGAATTCCAACTTTGTACTTATCAGCTTCACGCCTTACTCTTTCTAATAATTCTTTTGATGCTGTAAAAGGTGCATGTGGTCCAAAACGTACTTTTATCCTTCCATCAGCTGTGTTGTGGCAGTTTTTAATCAATTTAATATTTTCTTTAAATTCGTTATTTCTTTTTTCTTCATCTCCAAAATCAATCATTCCATGGGAAAGACATCCTCTTATTCCTGATATCTCGACTGCTTTAGCTACCTCTTCTGTAAAAAAATACATATCATTAAATGAGGTGGTTCCTGATTTAATCATTTCTATAATAGCTAAGAGGGCTCCGTTGTAACAATATTCTCCATTTAACCCAGCTTCCATAGGCCAGATATGATCATTTAACCACACATCAAGAGCTAAATCATCAGCTAATCCTCTAAATAAATTCATTGAAATATGTGTGTGGGTGTTGATAAGTCCAGGTAGCAATATTTTGTTGTTTGCTTCAATTATTTTATCAATACCTTTTTCTGATATTGGAGATTTAGCTATTTCAGCTATTTTATCATTTTCAATTAATAAATCTCCTTTAAATGATTCAATTTCACTTGGTTTTGGATTTAGTATAATTGCATTTTTTATTAGTATGTTTTTTGTTTCCATTTTTGCACCTTTTGAAAACTTTATATTTTATTTTTTTAATTTTTATAGTTATTTTTTTAATTTTTATAGTTATTTTTTTAATTTTTATAGTTATTTTATAATATATATTATTTTTTTATAAATAATAAAATTTTTTAATTAAATAAAATTTATATATAATAATAAAATTTTTTAATATAACATTATCTTTTGTAATAATAAAATTTTTTAATTAAATAAAATTTATATATAAACAATGAGTTATTTATAAATATCAATACTTAATAAATTATATAAATTTTTTTAAAATTATCATGGAGAAACAATGAAAATTAAAATTGCAATACCTTCAAAGGGTCGAATTAGTAATCCTGCAGTAGCTATATTAGAAAAAGCAGGTCTTAAACTTAAAGATGCTGGAAATAGAAAACTATTTTCAAATACCTATCATGAAGATATTGATGTGATGTTTTCACGGGCAGCAGATATTCCAGAGTTTGTAGCTGATGGAATAGTAGATATGGGAATAACTGGTTTAGATTTAATTTATGAAAGTGATGCTGAAGTTGAAATTTTAGAAGACCTTAAATTTGGACAAACTACTTTAGTTTTAGCTTCTCCAGAGGATTCAGATATTAATTCTATTAATGATGTGAAATCTGGTGTGGTGGTAGCTACTGAGTTTCCAAATTTAACTGATAGCTATCTCAGACGTAATGGTATTGATGCTAAGATAGTTGAACTAACTGGTTCTACTGAAATAGCTCCTTTTATTGGAGTAGCTGATATTATAGCTGATTTAACTTCCACTGGAACTACTTTAAAAATGAATCATCTTAAAATAATTGATAGTATTTTAGATAGCTCTATTAAGTTAATAGCTAATAAGGAAGCTTTTACTAGTGATGATAAAAAATCTTTAATTGAAACTGTAGCTACAAGCATTAAAGGAGTTATTGATGCAGAAAGGAAGAAGTTAATTTTAATGAATGTTTTACGTCGTGATTTAGAAGAAGTTCAATCTCTCATGCCTGCTATGGCAGGACCTACTATTTCTGAAGTACTTTCTACATCAGAAGATACTGTAGCTATTCAAACTGTTGTTGATGAAGAAGAAGTTTTTGATTTAGTTAATAAGTTAAAAAATGCTGGAGCTAGGGATATTTTAGTTGTATCAATTGAGAGGATTATTAGATAATTTTGTTGTATCATTTGAGAGGATTATTAGATAATTTTGCTGTATCCTTTGAGAGGATTATTAGATATTTTGGTCGTGTTTATTTGATAGAAAAGGGGATTATTGGAGATATTTATAATTCAAAGGTAGTTAAGCTATTGAAAGATTGTTTTATGGATCCTACTGAGGCCTTTTTTTATATGTATTTGTTGGATAAAATGCAGAAGGAGGAGTCTAATTCTAGTTCTGAGGACACTATTTCAGATACCACCTGTTGTTTTCCTGTGTTCATGGTTATTGTTCTTTTTTTGATAATTTGTGCAATATAATTTTTATTTGAGAATATTTAGAGTTTATAATTATTATTGAATAATTAGATATATGAAATTATTATATCAAATATTGGTGTGAAAATGAAGTTTTTAAGGTTTTTTATAAATGATAGTGATGATTTTGATATTAAAACAGGATATTTTGATGGTGAGAAGGTCATAACTTTAGATGATGATATTGGAAATGTTTTGAATAATTGGGAAAATAGGGAATATCTTGAAAAGCAGATGACTTATAGCTATTCTCTTGAAGATATTACTTTTGCACCACCAGTTGAACCAAGTAAAATTGTGTGTATTGGTTTAAATTACATTGATCATGCTAAAGAGTTAGCTATGGAATTGCCCTCTGAACCAAAGATATTTTTAAAACCTCCAAGTTCTCTAATTGCTACTGGTGATGAGATTATTTACCCTGAAATGTCAAATGAAGTTGATTATGAAGCAGAGTTAGCTATTGTAATTTCAAAAAAGTGTAAAAATGTTTCTTCTTCAGATGCTCATAGTTATATTGGAGGATATACAATTATTAATGATGTCACAGCACGTGACCTTCAAAGAAAAGATGAACAATGGACTAGAGCTAAAAGTTTTGATACATTTGCTCCACTTGGACCATTTATTGAAACTGAATTGGATCCTTCTAATCAGAATATATCATTAAAAGTCAATGGAGAGACTAGACAAGATTCTAATACAAAAAATATGGTTTTTTCTGTATTTGAATTAGTAGAATTTATTTCTCATATTATGACATTATATCCTGGAGATGTTATAGCTACTGGAACTCCTTCTGGAGTAGGTCATATTAATAAGGGAGATATTATTGAAATAGCTATTGAGGATATTGGTGTATTGGAAAATAAGTTGGTTTAAAGTTGGTTTAAATAAATTTATATAATTTATTTTTTTATATTTTGTAATTATTTTTTATATTTTATAATTATTTTATAATATTTTTATAATTATTTTTTTATATTTTATAATTATTTTATAATATTTTTATAATTATTTTTTTATATTTTATAATTATTTTTTTATATTTTATAATTATTTTATAATATTTTTATAATTATTTTTTTATATTTTATAATTATTTTTTTATATTTTGTAATTATTTTTTTATATTTTGTAATTATTTTATAATATTTTTATAATTATTTTTTTATATTTTTATAATTATTTTATAATATTTTTATAATTATTTTTTTTTATTTTATAATTATTTTTTTATATTTTTATAATTATTTTTTATATAAAAATTTATTTTAAAAAAAGAAAAATATTGGGATAAGAATAAATTAAATTTATCCCCTTTAATTTGGTTTATTATTTTTTTCTGAAATGTACTAATCCTAAACTACTTAATAGTACTATTAATATAGCTACAATTGGAATACCTGTGTTTTTCATAGCAGCACCAGCAGATGGAGATTTAACTTCTTCATCTGGATGATCTTCAACTTCAGATTCCTTTGGTTCGCTATTATTAGCATCGTTTTTGGGTTCGTCTTTGTCTCCTTCTTCAGGTAGTTCTTCAGATTTGTAAGTTATTGAATTTTCACTAGATTCATCAATTTCTGCTTCTGGAACGATAACTTTATATTCATGTTCCATAGTATCATAATCGACCAAAATTGTAACTAAACCATCTCTATTAGTATATTCACGTCCTAAAAATACACCATCTTTGTAAAACTCAACAGGATATCCTGATACGGAATTATTATCATCATCGATTACAGTAGCTGTAATTGCATAAGAACCATCAGGATAATCTGTGGTATTCATTGTAACAATTACTTTACCTTTAATAACATTAAAGTTAGTACTGTTCTCTGTAGAATAGTAGTAATCTTCATCACCTTCAAAGGTAGCTTCAATAGTTAAAGTTCCGTTGACGGTAGGTATATAAGTAAATATCCAAGTACCATTTTCATCGGTAACTGTAGTATTGGTAATTAAAGTAGTTGTATTAGACTTTATAGTAATAGTAACCTCAGCATAAGGAACTGCATTATTTTTTTCATCAGTTAAAACTCCAGTAAAGTTTACAGGAGCTCCTTCTTTAGCTGTAGCTGGAATCTTTATTAGATTTGGAACTACGATTGTTGAATAGGTATCAAGTCTTAATACATTGAAAGTAGCGGAAGGTGGTTCCACTTCTGGAGAACCATAGTAATTAGCTTCATCATCCCAGGTAACAGTAACTAAATAGTTTCCTGCAGTTTCTGGTGTGAATTCTATTTCCCAATAACCCTCTTCATCGGTGGTATTAGTATATTCGTCTCCATTAATGTCAACGGTTACAAAAATACCTGAAACATTATTTCCTTTTTCATCGGTTATAACACCACTTATAATAATAGTGTCATTTACTTTAGTAGCATCAACTTCAGGAACTTCAATTGTAGTATAAGTAATTAGCTTGTCAACTGAGAAAATTCCAGTGTCATTTGTAAATCCATTGTAATCATCAGTAATTTCATCCCAGTAAACTTTGACAGTGTATATTCCTGCATTTTCTGGTTTGTAAGGTATAGACCAAGAACCTTGATTTGTTGTTGTTTCTCTAGTTTCTGTGATTCCATTAAATGTAATATCAATTTTAATAGTAATATCATCAACACCATTACCATCACCAGTTACAATACCACTTATGGTAACACCTGTGTCATTTACTTTAATAACAGTATTAGGGCTGTTTACATTAATTGTGGAATTAGTATTTACTTTATTAACCTCTAATGTACCAGCTAATACAGTTAATTCATAATCTCCAATAAGTGTATAATCACCATCAACTGTTACAATACCTGGTTTATTAGTAGTGAAAGGACAAATTGCTTCACCTTCTTCAACAACCACACTTCCTTCTAATGTATTGTTAACATAGAAAGTAATGTTTCCTCCTGTGATAGGATTGCCCATATCATCAGTTAAGGTAGCTTTAAGACTAATTTCAGTATTGTTATTTATATCTAGATTGTCAAGGTAAGTCAAATTAAGATTACCTATAGTACCTGCATTATAAATTACATTAGCTAATTCATCAGCTTCATTATCAGGCATTGTATTACTAGTAAGATTCAAATTACCATTATTGTAGATTGCTCCACCAGTATTACTTGCTTTATTTGTATCGAAAATAGAATTTTCTATAATCACATCATAACCATCATTGTAGACTGCTCCACCATAAGTAGCTTGGTTGTTTGTGAATGTTGTGGTGTCTATTTGCATACCATTACCAGAATTGTAGATTGCTCCACCATTAGAACTCGCTTCATTTCCTTCGAAAATAGAATTAAGGATTGTTAAATCGTTACCATTATTGTTGATTGCTCCACCATGGGTTGCTTGGTTGTTTGTGAAAATACAGTTTATGAAAGTCAAAGTAGTTCCAGAATAACTATTGTAGATTGCTCCACCAAAATCAGCACCATATCCATTTGCAAATGTTAAGTTTTCAAAAGTTATGATTAAATCGTCAGCGTCTATTGTGAATATTCGATTTGATTCATCAGCATCAATGGTTACTTCGGTTGGATTACCGTTTCCTTTGATTGTAACACTTTTATTAAGAATTAATCCAGTGTTATCAGCACCAGTATAAGTTCCAGGGGCTAAAAGTAAAACATTATCAGCATCAGTAACTTGATCTAATCCTGTCTGTATGCCTCCATCGCCTGCATCGTCAGTAATAGGAATTTCAGCTGCGGAAATAGATTGTAAGCTAACTGCAAATAATAGTATAATTCCAAGGGTTAATAAAATTTGGTATGTGTTTTTATTTTTCATTATCACGTTTTTTCACCTCCCTTTATATAATGAAAAGCTTTTATCTTACTTTTTTCTTTATAAAAAAGAATAAGAAAAATATGAACTTGACTAATAAAAAATTATAGAATTACAATTGTAATGTAATAGAAATTCACTCATCTTTATTAATCAGAAAAAAATCATATGGCTTAATTTATGGCTTTGATTTTTTTCTCATCAATAAAAATAGCTTTGCTCAAATTTTTAAACTACACCCATTTACATGGCTATTTTTAATAATGTATTTATTTATGTTATATTCAATAACTACTATAATGTAGTATAGTATAATATATTTATTCATATAACTATAACTTCTATATAAAATTTTATAAAAAGTTTTCATATGTTTAAAGAGTTTATGTACTTTTCTTTAAAAATTATTTTTTTTAATCAGTAATTTTTTTGTTTTATTAGAAAAAGAATTATAGTTATATGTTAATATAAAGCATAATTTAAAATAAGTATAGGTTATTTAGTATAATTTAAAATAAACATAAATCATTTAATATAATCTAAAATAAATACATGATATTTAATATGATTTAATATAAGTATAGAATATTTAATATAATTTAAAATAAGTATAGAATATTTAATATAATTTAAAATAAGTATAGAATATTTAATATAATTTAAAATAAATATAGAATATTTAATATAATTTAAAATAAATATAATTTAACAGAACTAATTTATTTAAAATAAAAAAAAATTAATAAATTCCTATTATAATTTATAGGAATCTATTTTAGCTAAGAATTGTTTCATTAAATTCATTGTAGTTGAAGCACTTTCATACATATAAGTTTCATAGATTAAAGTTTTAATTCCTAACCTTACAAGTGGCTCAGTACAATATTCTGGGCTTGTTTGTGAAGCAGGATAATAATAAGATAATCCTGGTACTTGACTTATAATCTTATTAGCTATGGTTTTTGATGAAGCACTGTTTAGTGGTGCAAATATAAAGTTTGTTTTTTCATAGCTTCCACCATTTTTACCTTGATTTGAGTGTACATCAGCTACTAACTTATATTTGTTGTATTTAACATGAGGAAGAACGAATTTTTGAGCTAATTTCTGCCCATTTAATCTTCCTTCATCAAAGGATTGTGGATTTTTAGTCACAGTAATCTTATAAATATAATACATATACTTCAAGTTTTTATGATTACTACTAAGGACTTTATAAAGTGCATTATGAGCATTAGCTTCAAGTGGATGTTGACCTATGATATAAGCTACTTTAACATTTGAATTTAAGTTACCATATGGCCCCATTATTTGCACAAATCCGAGAGTATTTTTTCCAATAGTTTTATTTACTGGTTCAACTGGATCTCGACTATAAAATGGCATATATTGGTTCATAGGATTAGCTGCTTTTATATTAATATTTACATAGTAAGGTAAAGTAGTTTTAGTTTTACTTAATGCTTTAGCAAATAAATAAACAGAAGTTTGGTATTTTAATTTATTTCCACCAGCAGTTGTTATGGTATTTGGTGATTTTCCAGATTTTTCACTTGATTTTATAACTTTTTTAGCATAATCATAGTAATATACTGAATATATTTTTCCTTTAACCCAAGTTCCATTAGGGTTACTTGGATCTTTTATACCATATTTAGGAGTTATACTTGCGGAAATTTTATTCTGCTTATTGTAAATAGTTTTACTCATTAAATAGTAAAATTCCGGCATTGTAAATTTAAATCCAGAAATAGTTACTGAATCTGGTAAAAGTTTGTATTTATCTGTGTATTTTACCACTTTTTTTGATGCAGCTATTACTGAGCTTTGGGTTACTTTAGTAGGTTTTTTAACTTTAGGCTCATCTTTTGGTTTAGTTAAATCAGATATAATTGGAGAAACATCATCGCTGCTGTTTGTTCCATTTGTACCAGTACCGTTGCCTGTATCTTCAGCACTTACAAAGCTAACTGTCAAAAATAGGGTTGTTAAAATAATTAAAAGGATAAGAACTCCTTTATATTTTCTTTTCATTAATATTTCGCCTCCATATTTTCACTCATCTTTATATTAACTCTTATTATCTTAGATATTTAGATTTAATTAAAATAATTTTAGATTTAGTTTTTTATTAATTATATCAAATTTTTTTTAATATAATTAATATCCAACTTTTTTTCTTTATATAATTCTAACTTTTTTTTGATATAGATTAATATCTAAATTTTTAAATAATTAATATAAATTTGTATAATAAAAAAATATTTTATAAAAATTTTATATAAAATAATAATAAAAATTCTATACATTATTAAAATTAAAATATTATATATTATTATAAGTAACTATTTATATGTTTTTTAAAATATATAACCTTTTTTATTAAATTGTCTTTTTTTATTGAAATTGTTCTATTTATTATATTATTTTTTTTTATCATATTATATCTTTTATATTAAATTATTTGATTTAATCATTTTTAGCTAATAATGATTACTTTTAATTGAACAACTATATTTATTGTTTAATATTATATAATTCTTTAATTTTATATTATTTTCTTAAATAATAGAAAAATATCTAATATATATTAAATATGAGTATTTTTAAAAAGTTTATAATTTTACAAATTAACCGAAGATTTTATATACTACGAACAACATAGGGTATATTGTAGTTGTAAAATATTATAGTTCGAATTTATCCGAATTATTTTATTTAGCTATAATTCAATATATATGAAGTTGCTTTACAGTACACAATTTTCAAAAAGCTATTGCTTATTTTTTTTCATAGCTTATCTCTATTTATTGAAAATGATTCTAAAAACAACTTCGATGAGAAAAAAATTATTATATAATCGTTTTTTATATAGTTGAGTAATTGAATATTCTAATTTATGATTGATTGGATATTTGTCAAATATTGGAGTGAATATTCGTTTAATGGTTGAGCGAATGTTTCTTGAATATTTTTGAATATTTTCAATAATGAGTGATGAGTATTTCTTGAATGTTAGAGTGAATATTCGTTTAATGGTTGAGCGTATGTTTATTAAAACGTTTTTGAATATTCTTTATAGATGAGTGATTAGATATTCTTTATAAAATAAAGAGGAATATTCTTTAATTGATGAGTGATAGGATATTCTTTAATAAAATGAATGGTTGAAGCTTTATTTTATTATAAAAGCATTTACAATGATTTTTTCTCATTATTATATATTAAATATTTTTTTTTAGATTTAATTTTTTTAAATATAATTAAGTTATAAATTATAAATATAAATTTATAATTTTAAAATATAAATAAAAATAATAAATAACTATTGAAATATAAATTTATAATTTTAAAATATAAATAAAATAAAAAATTATAGAATAAAATATAAATCTATAATTTTAAAATATAAATAAAAATAAAAAATTATAGTAAAATAGCATCTTTTTCTACCTGTTCAGGAGTTTTTCCTTCATATAGTACTTCAGCTACTTCTTTTAGCTTTTTTACACCTTTAACTTCTTCTTTAAAAAGAGGTATCTCTGCAATTGTTTGATGAGAAAACTTTTGTCTTATTAAAGCCATTCTTTTTTGTTGTAACTTATATCTGGATTGACAAAAGTCACAGTTATCAATATCCGGCATTATTTGGTTAACAATAACTCCATCAACAGTCATATTATATTTAGCTAAAGCTTCCATAGCTCTATCAGATTCATAAATAGACATTTCTTCTGGAATCACTACCATTTTAAATGTTGTTCTCTCTGGATTTGACATTATCTTTTTAGCTTCATCAATTTTTCTTTTTGTTTCTTCAAGTTCTGCAGTAGATTGGGCATCTTCATCGTCTCCCATAAATGGGATTAGATTTTTAAAGGTACTAGCTACACTTCCAAGTTTTGTTTTAACTTTTATCATTTTTCCAACCCATGAATCCATTAGGTCTGGAAATGAGAGGAATCTAAGTGTATGGCCTGTAGGAGCAGTATCAAATATAACTACATCATATTCATTTGTAGTCATAACTTGAAGGAAAACTTCAAAGGCAACTGCTTCATCTGCTCCAGGAGCTGCTGATGCAAGGTCCATTTGATCGGTTAGCATGTCTAATCCCATAGCTTCCTCTCCAGTAGCTAAACTTTTTTTACTTTCAAGCTCTTGCTGTTGTTGTTCCATAGCTATTTCAGGATCTATTTCAACTCCATAAAGGTTTTCCATTATAATGGTAGGAGTATGTGAAAGTGGTACTTCAAGTGAGTCAGAAAGTGAATGGGCAGGATCAGTAGAAACTATTAAAGTCCTTTTGCCTTGTTCAGCCATCCAGACAGCTGTAGCTGCAGATATTGATGTTTTACCAACGCCTCCTTTACCTCCTACAAATACAAAAGTTGTTTCTCCTTCTTTAAATGTGAATAAATCTCTAAATCCCATGGTTTCTCTCCTTAACTTTTTTTGGAATAATTTTAATTTAATTTTAAATTTAATTTTTATTTAATTTTTATTTAATTTTAAATTTGAGTTTTTTATTAAAATATTTAATAAATGATTTTTCCAGTTATTTATATAATTCTTTTTATATTTTAATATTTTACTATAGTTTAAATTTTTTTATAAAAAATTATTAATAATATAATTATAAATTATATAATATATAATAAGAATATATTAATTTTGATAAAATGTTGCCTAAAATCGATTTTAAGATGGTTAAAAGGGAAATTATAAATTTTATAAAAGATTTACAAGATGAAACTGATACTGATGGAATCATAATTGGTTTAAGTGGGGGACTTGACTCTACTGTTGTTGCATATCTTTTAAAAGAAGCTATTGGAAATGAAAATATTTATTCTTATCATTTAGCTAGTTCAACTACTCCAAAAGAAGACACTGAACATGCTCGTGTAGTAGCTAAATTATTAGGTATTAGCTATAATGAAATAAATATTGATAGTATAAGTGAAGAAATTTTAAATTTAACTAGTACTGAATTTAATTTAAATAAACAGGTCGAAGGGAATCTTAAAGCAAGAATCAGAATGTCACTATTATATTACTTTGCAAACCTTAAAAATTCCCTTGTAGCTGGAACAAGTAATAAAAGTGAGTTATCAATTGGTTACTTTACTAAATTTGGGGACGGGGCATGTGACTTTGAACCTATTGGAGATATTTATAAAACACAGCTAAAGGAATTTGCAAAATTTTTAAATATTACAGAAGAAATTATTAATAAACCTCCAAGAGCAGGACTTTGGGAAAATCAAACTGATGAAGAAGAAATTGGTTTTAGCTATGAAATTTTAGATCAAATCTTATATTTCATTATTGATAAAAAATTAGCTAATGATGATATCATAAATAAAATGGATATTTCATCTTCAGAAATTGATATTGTTAGAGCTAAGATAGCTAATAATGAACATAAATTACATTCTCCTCCAAGTCCTTTTGAGGGAAAAAAATTGTTTTAAATACGGACTAATTTTTTATTATTAATTTTAAAATTTATTTAAATAAGTGATAAAATGATGGTTTTAATTTATATAACTGCAAGTGATGAAGAAGAAGCTATAGCTATTGGGGATTTAATTGTTAAAGAAAGATTAGCAGCTTGTTCTAATGTAATTTCCAATATGAAATCTACTTATTGGTGGCAAGGAACTCTTGAAAAAGACAATGAAGCTATTATAATTTTAAAAACAATGGAAGAAAATGTTGATAAGATTATCAATAGAGTAAAAGAAATTCATAGCTATGATAATCCTTGTATAATTGCTTTGCCTGTTTTTAAAGTTTCTGATGATTATTTAAAATGGATAGAAGAAGAAACTAATTTATGAAAAATTTAAAAAGTTTCATTTATTATTGCTATAATAAATTATAGTGCTATAAATTTTTATAGTTAATGAATTACTTCAATAAATTATAGTGCTATAAATTTTTATAGTTAATGAATTACTTCAATAAATTATAGTGCTATAAATAAATATATTTAAATATTATAATTTTTAAATAATATTATAAAAACTTAAGTAAATAATAGAAATTTATTTTTTTTAAGGTGAATTTAATGGTATTTATTCCACTTGGCATTCCCGATGATATTGACAAATATTTTTATAATCGTAAAAAAGAATTAATTCAATTAAATTCTTTTATAGATCACTTAAATCATGATGTATCTAGTCAAATTCTAATAACAGGACATAGGGGTGTTGGAAAGTCATTTCTTCTAAAGAAATTAATAAATTCTCTACCTAACAATATTTTAGCGGCATATATTGACATATCAAAAATATATTCTATACAAAAAGGAAACTTAACAGAAGAAGATATATTAAATAGGCTACTTGAAGAAATAAACAAACCTTTAGAAAAGGAAAAATTATTTAAAAAAACACATAATACTGTAAAAAATTTAATATTAAAATTAAAAAATAAAAAATATGATTTTAAAGAAGCTGGAACAATCTTATCTATTCCAATTCCACAAGTTAAAGATAATTATCAAAAATTAAGTGAATTTGTAATGAATTATCCTCAAAAAATTGTTGATTCATCCCATGGAAAAATTAATGGGTTTGTGATTGTCATTGATGAATTTCAATTTATAGGAGAACTAAAGTCTCCTGAAAGTTTTTTATGGCTTTTTAGAAGTTTTTCACAATATCAAGATAATGTAACTTATATATTCACAGGATCTACTTCTACAACAAGTGACATGGTTGATAAGTTAAATGGTCTAGAGGGGGCTTTTGGAAATAGGATGATGCAATTCAACTTAAATCCTTTTACAGAAGAAGAATGTAAAAATTACATTAAAGAAAAAATTCCTGAATTAAAATTTGATGAAAATGGTTTCCAAAGGTTTTATAAATGTACAAGAGGATATCCTGCTTATATAAATAGTTTTTGTAATATTATGTCTGACAATGTTACATATGATGAAAATAGAGTAGTAGAAGAATTTTATAATAAAATGGATCAAATAGCAGTTAAATGGATAACAATATGGTCTTCACTATCTAAACAAGAAAAAGATATTGTAATGATTCTAGCAGACAATGAACAATTAAAATGGAATGAAATAGTTGAAATAACTAGTTTTTCTATAGGAACTCTTTCAAAACACTTAAAAAAACTTAAAAACAAAGGCATAGTATCTAATATTAATTCCTATTATAAAATTGATGATTATATGTTATTAGCTTGGTTAAAACATAGAAAAACTGAAGATTATTATTACCCTCCTTAAAAATAAAAATTAAACAATAGCATGAATTACTCTAAAGTTAGCTATACTTGTATAAATTATATAAATATAAAAAAGTTATATAAAATATAAAAAAAAATTCTCAATAAAAATAATCAAATTATATAAAAAATTTTTAATAAAGATAATAAAATTATATAAAAAATTCTTTAAATATATTATTTATTAAATAAAAAAAAATTATCCTTACAATTGGTGATTCAGTGAGTAAAGAAATGGAAAAAAAATGGCAAAAGAAATGGCAAGAAGCAAAGCTATTTCAAGCAAATCCTGATGAGCGAGAAAAGATATTCTTAACAGTAGCTTATCCTTACCCGAGTGGAGCTATGCACATTGGACATGGTAGAACTTACACAGTTCCAGATGTTTATGCAAGATTTAAAAGGATGCAAGGGTACAATGTCCTTTTCCCAATGGGGTGGCATGTAACTGGAGCTCCTGTTATTGGAATAGCTAGTAGGATTAAAAACAAAGATCCTTGGACCTTAGATTTATATGAAAATGTTCATAAAGTTCCAAAAGAAGAACTTCCAAAACTTGAAAATCCAGAATACATAGTTAAATATTTTTCAACTGAATATCATAATGTAATGGATGATATGGGATATTCTATTGATTGGAGAAGAGAATTTAGAACTACTGATTTAACTTATCAAAAATTCATTGAATGGCAAATAAGAAAATTAAAAGATATGGATTTAGTACGTAAAGGAAATCACCCAGTTAAATATTGTCCTCAATGTGATAACCCTGTAGGAGATCATGATCTTTTAGAAGGAGAAGGAGTTGCAGTAAATGAGCTAACTCTTCTTAAGTTTAAGATTATTGGAAATGGTAAAAAAGATATTGAAAATAATGAAAAAGATACTGAAAATGGTAAAAAAGACACTGAAAATGATTTAGAAGGAAAATATTTAGTTCCAGCTACTTTTAGACCAGAAACTATCTATGGGGCAACTAACCTTTGGTTAAATCCTGATATTGAATATATTCAAGTAAAAAGTGATGCTAAAGGTGAAAATACCACACATGGTGAAACATGGATTATAAGTAAAGAATCTTATGATAACCTTTCTAATCAAATAGATGATTTAGAAATTATTGGAGATGTGGATCCTAAACCACTTATTGGAGAAAATATTGAAAATCCTGTTACTGGAGAATTACATCCTATTTTCCCAGCTAGTTTTGTAGACCCTAACTATGGTACGGGTGTAGTCTTTTCCGTCCCAGGTCATGCTCCAGCTGATTACATTGCACTTGAAGATTTGAAAAATAATAAAGAGCTACTTGAGGAATATGATTTAGAAGAGATTGCAGGTAAAGTAGAACCTTTAAATGTTGTAACTATTAAAAAATATTCTCAAATTCCAGCTAAAGATGTAATTGAAAAGTTTAATATTAAAAGTCAAGAAGATTCTAACTTAGAAGAAGCTACTAATGAGTTATATAAAGTAGAACATTCTAAAGGAATAATGAGTGAACATATTACTGATTATGCTGGTAAAAAAGTAAAATTTGCAAGAGAAGAAATTAAAAACCAAATGATTAATGATAATCAAGCTTCCATAATGTATGATTTTGCAGAACACCCAATTGTTTGTAGGTGTGGAACTAAATGTGTAGTTAAAATAATGAATGATCAATGGTTCCTTAAATATTCTGATGAAGAATGGAAAGAAAAAACAAGAAATCTTTTAGAAAAAGAGACTATAGTTCCTCCTGAAGTAAAATCTAATCTTAACTATTATATTGGATGGTTTGAAGATTGGGCATGTTCAAGGAGAATTGGTCTTGGAACTCATCTTCCTTGGGATAAACAATGGTTAATTGAACCATTAACTGATTCTACTATTTATATGGCTTACTATGCAATAGCTAAGTATTTAACTAATATGGATGCCGATGATTTAAATGATGCTTTCTTTGAAAAAGTTTTCTTTGATAAAAATGTTGAAAATAGTAATTTAGAAGCTAATGGCACTAAAGAAGAACTTAAAGTTGATTTAGATACTATTAATTCTATACAAAATGAATTTAATTATTGGTATCCCCTTAATTGGAGACTTTCAGCTAAGGATTTAGTTGGTAACCACTTAAGTTTCCACATGTTCCATCATGCAGCTATTTTCCCAGAAGAAAATTGGCCACAAGGAATGGTTGTTTTTGGAATGGGTCTATTAGAAGGTAATAAAATGTCTTCTTCTAAAGGAAATGTTATCTTACTTAGTGATGCTATAGATAGCTATGGAGCTGATGTTGTAAGACTATTTTTAATGTCTTCAGCTGAACCTTGGCAAGACTTTGATTGGAGAGAAAAGGAAGTAATTGGAACTAAAAGACGTTTAGAATGGTTCTTTGAATTTGCTGAAAAGATAGCTAATATTAAAGGGTCTCCTATTGATTTAGCTAATATAAAAAGAGTTGATTTAACAAGAAAAGTTGACCTTTGGATGATGAATCAGCTATGTATTAGAATCAATGATGCTACCTCTGCTCTTGAAGGATTCCAAACTAGAAAAGCTCTTCAAGATAGCTTATATCTTCTTAAAAAAGATGTAGATTATTATTTATACCGCACAAAACATTTAATTGATGAAAAGGCTGGAAATGCTGATGAAGCCATTATTTTTGTTCTTTCATCTATTCTTGAATCATGGATAAGGATATTAGCTCCATTTACACCACATACCTCAGAAGAAATTTGGTCTAAACATGGTGGTGAAGGTTTTGTTAGTGAAGCTCCTTGGCCTATTAACTATAGCTATTTCCCAAATAAAGCTAGTGCTGCTTTAAATTTTGAACTTGATAACTGTACTCCAAGTGAAGTCATTGAAAAATATGAAGAAATGGTTCAAAATGTAGTTAAAGATATTAATGAAATTAAAAAGATTGTGGATGTTGAGCCAAGTCAGGTTCATGTTTATTTAGCTACTGATTGGAAATGGGAGCTATATAGAATAGCTAATGAGGTTGGAAAACCAGACATTGGTCAAATCATGGGAAAAGCTATTCAAGCAGGCATTCATGATAATAAAAAAGAATTAGCTGAATTTGCTAAAAAGATTAGTCGTGAAATGACTAAGGTTCATTATATTGGAAAAATAGATGAATATGACATATTTTCAGATGCATTAGACTTTATATCTAAAGAAGTAAATGCTGAAGTTATTATTCATAAAGATAATAGCTATGATCCTCAAAATAAGGCAAGAAATGCATTGCCTTATAAGCCAGCTATATTTATGGAATAATTTTATTTTTCTTTTTTTTATATTGTTATAATTTTATATAACTATTTATTTTATTTCATTTTTTTAATTTTTATATAATTTTTTAAATATTTTTTATATAATTTTTAACTTATTTTTTATATATTTTTTATATAATTTTTTATATAATTTTCTAAATATTTTTTATATAATTTTTATCTTATTTTTTTTATATTTATATAATATATACAAGTATAGCTAACTTTGGAATATAATTATCCTTTGTTTTTTATTATTATTTCTTTTTATAAGTTCTTATTTAGTTTAGATATTATATGTGGATGTGTGATAAACAATATTTTTTCTTCAAAATTTTTATTTCCTATTTGTTTTTGAGTAAAATTTATATATTGTGAGATAGCATATATTACTATTGTTATTATAATGGGTGAAATATTCTATGTAAAATTTTACATAGGAATAAAATTGTTATTATAGTTTTTAAAAAATTGAGCTAAAAAAGATTCTATTTTAAAATATTAACGTGAAATTTTCAGTAGATAATAGTCTAAACTATCATTCGACTAATGTTCACTTAAATTTTAAATTTAATCTCTATTTTTTGAATTTATAATATAAACTTCTATAACTGCATGATAAAATGATGGGTGATTAAGGGTTATTATCGATTAAGTTATTTAATCTTTATATTAATGAGAAAAAATCCTAATTGGGTATTTTGTTTAATAATAAAAATTGTGAGGATAATTTTTATTTTTTTAAGGGCTTTCTCTGATTAATAAAAGATGAGTGAATTTCATTTTCTATAATTTTTAATTAACATAATTCCAATTTATTTATTAATCAAATTTTAAATCTTCTTTTCCTTTTTGAGAGAGAAAAAGAATTAGAAGATTATAGCTTTTCATTATATTAAAGGGAGGTGAAAAATCGTGATAATGAAAAATAAAAACAATACACATATCTTAGCAATCGTCGCGATTTTATTTTTGCTTGCATTGAGTTTACAAGCTATATCTGCAGCAGATATCATTGTTACTAATGATACTGATGCTGGAGGTATAAAATCTGGATTAGATCAAGTTACTGATAATGATAATGTTATACTTTTAGCTACTGGAAACTATACTGGTGAAAATAATACTGGATTGAATATTAATAAAAGTGTGACAATTCGAGGAGATGACTCACCTGGAAATGTGATTATTAATGCTGGAAGTCAAAGACGAATATTCACAATAAATGATAATTACTTAACCATAATTTTTGAAAATATTACATTTTTAAATGGAAAAGTAACAAATGATAATGGTGGAGCAATTAATAACATTTACACGGAATCTACAATGACTTTTATAAATTGTATTTTCATAAATAATGTTGTAACTACAGGCAATGTTAATGGTAGTGCTATTTACAATCTTGGTGAAAATTTAAAAATAACTAACTGTAATTTCACAAGCAATTCCATGCAAGCTACGGCGGCACCATTATATGCAACAGGATTAGGTGGTGCAATCTACAATTCTGGTGCAAATTGTAATATTACTAATTGTAATTTTGACGACAATAAAATAACAAGTGGTTATTATGGTCGTGGTGGTGCAATCTATAACACAGGTGCAAATCTAACTATGGATAACTGTAATTTCAACAACAACTACTTATATGGTTATAGTACTGAGGGTGGTGCAATCTACAATTCTGGTGCAAATTGTAATATTACTAATTGTAATTTCACTGACAATAATCCAAGTGGTCAAAATAGTGGAGGTATAATTAGAGGTGGTGCAATTTGTAATTTTGGTGTAAATTTTACTGTTGATATATGTGATTTCACAAACAATTCAGTTTCTTCTGGTACTGATTCTCGTAGTGGTGGTGGCGCGATTTACAATGGTGGTTCAAATGCCAATATAACTGACAGCAATTTCACTAATAATAGTGCAAATTATGGGGGTGCGATTCGAAACGATGCCATACCTAGTATTATTAATAACTGTAATTTTATAAACAACAGCGCAAGTACTGGAAATAATTATGGAAATAATCGGGGTGGTGCAATCTATTGTTTTAATGAATGGACTTGGGATTTTTATGACGAATATAGCATTATCAATTGTAATTTTACAAATAACAGTGCATACCAGGGTGGTGCAATCTACGGCTATCGGAGCAAAGTTAATATCAATAATAACGACTTCATAAATAATAGTGCAGATTATGCTGCTGGTGCAATCTATGCATATTCTGGTGATTTTAATATTAGTAACAATGACTTCATAAATAACTCTGCAACTTATGGTGGAGCAATTTATAATCTTGGTGAACATGCAGTCATTAATTGTAATTTTACAACCAATAATGCAAGTAGTGGTGGTGCAATCTACTCTGTAAATGAATGGTATAATGGGTTTTATGATGAAAATACTATAATTAACTGTAATTTCAATAATAACAATGCTAGTAATGGAGGAGCAATTTACAATTCAGGCAACACAATTATAAGTGATTCTAACTTCAATAATAACTTGGCTAATAGTGGTGGTGCAATCTACATTCCTTTAGCACAATATTGGGGTGATACGTATTCATTATATGGTCACTTTATGTACTATTATGCAAACATAAATAATTGTAATTTCACAGATAATAATGCAACTATTGGCGGTGCAATAAATGTTCGTGGAAATGCCACAATAACTGACAGCAATTTTATTGATAATATCGCAACTGATAATATAGGTGGGGGTATTTTCACCAATTTTAATAGTACTATTGACATTTTTGCATGTAATTTTACTGGTAATAATCAACCTATTTATTTAAATGGTACAAATATTACTATTAGTGCTTGTAATATCATTGAAAATCTTCTTTCAATTATTATTGATTCTGGAAGTTCTAATGTAACTATTCAATATAATAGGATATTTAACAATACATATTCTAATGATGTTGATTTAATTAACTATGCTAGTGATACAAACGCTGATTATAATTGGTGGGGTTTCAACACACCATTAGTAAGTGGAATTAGTCTTAATAACTACTTTATAATGGTATTGGCTGCTGATTCTTATCAAAGCATCTTCAATGAAACAATTAATGATTGTGCTGTTGGTGTCTACAATTTGTCTTATCGGTTGTTGTTATTTAATATTTCTTCAGAGGATTTCCAAGTTGTTGATTATGGTGTTTTGCCTGATTTTTTGATTAATTTAACATGGAAAAATAAAACTGATGACGTAATCAATAGTTTAACTGATGTTAACGATAAAGGCGAATATTCTTATCTTGTTAATTTAGGTAAAAATGGTCTTTATAGTATTGAAGCTTTAGGTGATAATGAAGATTTAATTCTAACTATTAATGGCGAAATACAGATACCTGCTTATTCTACTATCGATGTTGATGATGTTTATGTAGGTGATATCGCTGTAATTTCTGGTGTTGCAACTAGTGATATTGGTGCTTTAGGTGAAATTGAAGTTACTATCACAATTAACGGAGAAACTTTTACAAATACAACTGATATTAATGGTAATTGGGTATTTTACTATCCTACTACTGAATCAGGTGAGGATATTATTGTAACTGTATCTTGGGTCTGTGATGATGAATCATACTATGGTTTTACAAATAGTACAACTTTCAATATTTATAAACTTAATACAAGTACTACTATAGATGTTCTGGATGCTGTTAAGATTCCTGCTTTAAATGAAACAGGTGCTACTTTTAATGTTACTGGTGTTTTAACTAATCAGAGAGGACAACCTGTTGGTGGGGTTAATATCACTGTTTCTGTAGATGGTAAAAATACTACTGTTATTACTGAAGATAATGGTTCTTGGTCTGTGGAGTATACTCCTACTCATAATGGAACTATAGCGGTTATAGCTAGCTTTGCTGGTGATGATAAGTATAATTCTTGTGAGAATAGTAGTTCATTTACTGTGACTAAAGGTAAAATCATTGTTATTATTACTTTAACTAATAATCCTGATGGTTCTGTTACAATTACAGCTAATGTTACTACTGATGATGGTGATTATGTGCCAGATTATGTTGTTGAGTTCTACAAAGATGGAATCTATGTAGGAACCAATAAAACTAATGCTACTGGTATAGCTACCATTACACTTTATCCTGAAGATGAGGATGAACATGAATATACTGTTGTTGTTCCTGGTCTTGAGATTGATGAAGAAAAGAGTATAGCTACAGTAAATCATATAGCGGAAGTAATACCTGAAACTCCTGAAGATGACGGAGGCAATGATAGTCCTGATGCCGATGAACCTGAAGAATCTGAAGATCCAGAAGGTGAAACTAATGTTTCATCAGTGGGTGCAGCTATGAAAAATACAGGAATGCCAATAATTGCTGTTATATTAGTATTGTTAAGTAGTTTAGGATTAATAATCCGTAGAAAATGATATTAAACAATTTTTAGGATAAAATTTAATTTATTTTTATCCTTTTCTTTTATTTTTTTATAATTTCTTTATATATTTTATATATATTTTTTAAATATTTTATATATATTTTATATATATTTTTTAAATATTTTTTATATAATTTTAATATAA
>Ga0082212_10001624_pt1 | contig 33067 bp, 25 predicted proteins | sample TergutNt197P3_FD_71548 | JGI IMG/M metagenome (GOLD analysis project Ga0082212, IMG submission 71548) | Neocapritermes taracua P3 segment gut microbial communities from Petit-Saut dam, French Guiana - Nt197 P3 | ecosystem: Host-associated > Arthropoda: Insects > Digestive system > Gut ... | reverse complement strand
CGGGGTTGCCGGCCAGTATACTTTCGGGGCTTTCGGAGCGCTTGTATTTGCAATAGTGTTTCAAATGCCATGGTGGGCGTGCCTGATCGCCGCCGCGGTTTTCGGAGCGATTTGGGGCGCCGTTCCCGGAATCTTCAAAGCTCTTTTGAATATCAATGAGGTGATCACTTCGATAATGTTCAACTGGATAGCTCTTTTCGCGGTGAATACGATTATGTACGGCGGCGGCAGGAGCGTGATGTACGACGCGAACAAGACCAAGACATGGAGCCTTCGCACCGTGTTTCCGGACGCTGTGATCCCGGACCTCGGGATCGGCTCTTTCTTCGGTAACAGGTCGACCACGATAGCCGTGTTTTTTGCCGCGATCGTCGCAGTCGCAATGTATATCGTCCTCGATAAAACCACTTTCGGCTATGAACTCAAGGCCTGCGGGCTCAACAAAAACGCCGCCAAATACGCCGGGATAAACGATAAGAAAAGCATAATCATGTCTATGATCATAGCCGGCGGACTGGCAGGGTTCGGCGCGGGGCTGTATTATTTGTCCGGTATCGGCGAATGGAGCCCAATGGATTCAACGGCGCTTCCGAGTATCGGCTTCAGCGGGATATCCGTGGCGCTGCTTGCGCTGTCAAATCCCATCGGCATAATATTCTCCGCTCTGTTTATTTCGCATATAACAACGGGCGGAGGTTTCATGAACGCCAATCTGTATCCGCCGGAGATAGCCAATGTCATTTCAGGCATAATCATTTACCTGAGCGCGTTTTCACTGTTGTTCAAGCTTTTGATTAAAGATAAAATGCCGGGGTTATTCAGAGGCAAAAAGCCGGAGAGGAAAAAAGACGCAGGATCCGGCAAAGATGACTCGGCCGGCGGCGGAGAGGGGGTGGACGCATAATGCTGCTCCTTATCAAATACACGCTGCTGTACGCGACGGTGCTCATGCTCGTCGCGTTGGGAGGGATGTTCTCGGAGCGCAGCGGCATAATAAACATCGCGCTTGAGGGCATTATGGTCATAGGCGGTCTTATCGGCGTTATGATGATAAACATCATGCCCGACGGAGCATCCGGCTTTGCGCTTATTACAGCTTCGGTACTCGGAGCCGCGGCGGCGGGCGCATTGTACTCCTCGCTGCTTGCTTTCGCTTCGGTCAACCTGAAAGCGGATCAGACCATAGGCGGCACGGCGCTGAACCTCTTGGCGACAGCGGTTGCCATGGTCATCGTAAAACGCTTCAACGGGAACCAGAGCTCCAAGGTCGCGTTTGACAATACGGCATATATTTTCAATATAGGAAAACTCTCCGTAAATGTGTTTCTTTTCATCGGGCTTTTTGTGCTGGCGGTATCCGCTGTTGTTTTGTACAAAACGAGATTCGGCCTGCGTCTTCGCTCTTGCGGAGAGCATCCGCAGGCGGCGGATTCAGTGGGTATAAACGTATATAAGATGCGTTGGGCCGGAGTTGTGATCTCCGGCGCCCTCGGAGGTTTGGGCGGCTTCGCCTATATCGTCCCGTCCGTTCAAAGCTGGAATTTTGAGGTGGGCGTCGCCGGCATGGGATTTTTGGCTCTGGCGGTCATGATATTCGGCCAATGGAAACCGGGGAGGATATTCTTGGCGGCGTTGTTTTTTGCCTTGTTCAAGACGCTCGCCAACATAGCGGATTCGATCGATTTTCTCGCCGTTTTGAATTGGCCTAAGGAAATCTACAATATGATGCCCTTCGTGGCTTCGATGATAATCCTCGCTTTCACATCCAAAAAATCCCGCGCTCCCAAAGCGGAGGGGATACCCTATGACAAAGGCGGCAGATAGCGGTTACGGATAAAAAAACAAACAAACGCGGCTGCCGGGTTACGGCGGCCGCGTTTGTTACCGGTAAAGTATGAGCCGTGACGCTTACGCGGGTTTTTTCTTTCGGACAATGCTTATCCCGAAAAGCACCAAGATCATAAGCACGACGGCGACAGGCAAAACTATCCATATAGTGTTTACAAACGCCGTGATGATATAAGCCGCAAAAGAGACAAAAGCGACGGTCAAGGTGTACGGAAGCTGTGTCAAAACATGATTCATATGGTCGCATTGCGCGCCGGAGGACGACATTATGGTGGTGTCGGAAATCGGCGAACAGTGGTCGCCGCAGACGGCTCCCGCCAGACAGGCGGAAATGCCGATGATAAGCAGCGTCGGGTCTATGTTCGCAAATACCTTCACGACTATGGGGATGAGTATGCCGAAAGTGCCCCACGAAGTGCCTGTTGCGAAAGCCAGAAAACACGCGATAATGAAGACTATCGCCGGAAGGAAGTTTTTAAGGTTCTCAGCCCCGGCTTCAACAAGTCCCGCAACATAGTCGGCGCCGCCGAGCAGTCCTGTCATTCCCGAGAGCGTCCAGGCAAAGGTCAGTATCAAAATGGCAGGGACCATAGCCTTAAAACCGTCGGGTATCGCTTCCGCGCATTCTTTGAATTTGAGCGCGCCTCCCGCGACCATGTATATGACTATTATTATAAGGGCTATGACAGACCCCATCGAAAGACCGACGGAGGGGTCGCAATCGGCAAAGGAGTCGATAAAACCGGTTCCGGAAAAAAGACCGCCCGTATAGACCATGCCGCCTATGCAGCATACGACGAGGACTATTATGGGGAACACCAAGTCAATGACCTTGCCTTTTGCCGAAGCGCCGGTCTCCGAAATACCGGCGTAGGGGCGCGCGGACGTCGTATAGAGGTCTCCTTTTTCGGCGTTGCGCTCATGTATAGCCATCGGTCCGTAGTCAAACCTTTTTGCCGAGATGAATACTATCATCACTATCGTTAAAAGCGAGTAGAAGTTATACGGAATGGCTCTTATGAAAAGGTCTATTCCGTTATAGCCCTCCACGACGCCTGAGACGGCGGCGGCCCAAGAGGAAACAGGCGCGATCATGCATATTGGGGCTGCCGTCGCGTCTATCAGATACGCGAGTTTTGCCCGGGAAATGCCGAACTTATCCGTGACGGGACGCATAACGCTTCCTACCGTTAAGCAGTTGAAATAGTCGTCGACAAAAATAATTATCCCGAGCGCGAATGTCGCAAAAGCTGCGCCGCGTTTGGATTTTATTCTTTTCCTTGCCCAGCTCCCGTATGCGGACGAGCCCCCGGCGCGGTTCATCAGGACCACTGTTATTCCGAGTACAACGAGGAATATGAGTATTCCGACATTCCAAGGGTCCGACAAAGAAGCTGTGAAGCCGTCGACCAGTATGGTGTTAAGGGTCATCTCAAGGTTGAAGTCGGAATAAAACAATGCGCCCGCGACTATTCCGATAAAAAGTGAACTGTATACTTCTTTGGTAATCAGCGCAAGCGTAATGGCGATAACGGGGGGGATGAGCGACCAAAAAGTCCCGTACATACCGCTCACATGCTCGGCTCCGCCGGCGGCAAAAGCGTGAGAGGTCACCAAAGCGGCCAAGATTATAATAAGCAATACACAAGTTAGTATTTTCTTTTTCCCGGTAAACATAAGCCGTCTCCGATTTCAGACGAGCGCCGCGGTTATTATCGCCATTTTATATACTTCGTCGGCGTTGCAACCGCGTGAAAGGTCGTTTATCGGGGCGTTAAGACCCAAGAGTATGGGGCCGTAAGCCTCAAATCCGCCGAGTCGCTGAGCTATTTTGTAACCTATATTGCCTGAGTCGATATTCGGGAAAATAAAAGTGTTCGCGAAACCGGCGACGGGCGAACCGGGAAATTTCAGCTGCCCGACAACGGGCGATACGGCCGCGTCGAACTGCATCTCGCCGTCTATCGCGAGATTGGGAGCCGCGGCTTTTGCCTTTTCGCAGGCGTTCTTGACAAGATCCACGCTTTCGCCTTTTCCCGAGCCTTTTGTCGAGTATGAGAGAAAAGCGATTTTTGGGTCGATTCCGAATATTTTCGCGCAGTTTGCGGTTTCGAGCGCTATTTCGACCAATTCGTCTTCCGAAGGCGCGGGGTTTATCGCGCAGTCACCCATGGCCAAACGCTCTTCGCCTTCAGGACCCGAGCGCACCATGATAAAACAGGATGATACTATCTTATTGCCCGGTTTTGTCTTAACAAGCTGAAGAGCGGGGCGGACGGTGTCGGCCGTTGAGTATGTGGCGCCCCCGAGCAGAGCGTCGGCGACGCCCATGCTGACCAGCATGGTCCCGAAATAATTGCTTTTTTTGAGCGCGTCGCGGCATTCGTCGGCGGACATTTTTCCTTTTCGCAGCTGTGTCATTTTTTCGATCATGGCTTCAATGCCGGAATAGCTGTCAGGGTCGATTATTTCCGAGCCGTCAATATTAAAGCCTCCGTCCGCGGCGGCGGCCTTTACGTCCTTGGGATTACCCAAAAGTATTACCCCGAGGAAATTGCCGGCGTTCAGTCGCGACGCTGCTTCAAGTATCCTGCGGTCCGTTCCTTCGGTGAATACTATTTTTCTTGGATTGGCCCTTAAGTTTTCGATAAGCTTGTCAAACACTCCGCATACCTCCGATTTTAAATAATAAAATGTTCAGGCCGGTTCACGAGTGAAGCGGCGTTATTGAAAACAACTTTAACCGGTTTGGCGGGAAAAGTCAAGTGGAATGCCGCATTTAATCTCTTTGCAAATGTCCGTATTTATCTCTTTACAATCTTTTTACATGCGGATATAATATACAATCGGTAATCACAGAGTCGGGAGTGTTGCTGATGGAACGGAATTTTTCCGGCATAATGTCCGAATTAAGGAAAAAACAAGGCGTCAGCCAACGAAAGGCGGCCGCGGATCTGCAGGTGAGCCAAGCGTTGCTGTCACACTATGAAAACGGCATGCGCGAACCCGGCTTGGCGTTTGTGTGCCGCGCTTGCGATTACTACGGGGTTACAGCCGATCATTTGCTCGGAAGAAACGAAAAAGACGCCGCTCTTGTCTCTTTTGTCGACGAATTGAAAAAGCTGGCAAAACGCGCGGAAGAGTCTCTTTTATGATTAATGCCGGCCCGCCGCCGGAGCGGAAGTGATTTTATTGACAGACATGCAAAGGATACGCAATTTTTCGATAATAGCGCATATTGACCACGGAAAATCCACATTGGCGGACCGCTTGCTTGAAATGTGCGGAGCCGTGGATAAAAGAGATATGGAAAACCAACTGCTCGACGATATGGAGCTTGAGCGCGAAAGAGGCATAACAATAAAAGCCCGTGCGGTGAATCTGCCTTACAGGGCCGAAAACGGACTTACTTACAGTCTTAACCTTATCGATACGCCGGGACATGTCGATTTCAACTACGAGGTTTCAAGGTCGCTTGCCGCTTGCGAGGGCGCTTTGCTTGTGGTCGACGCGTCGCAGGGGATAGAGGCTCAGACGCTTGCCAACACATATCTTGCCATGGAGCATGATCTTGAGGTCGTCCCCGTAATAAACAAAATCGATCTGCCCGGAGCCGACCCGGCCCGGGCAAAAACCGAGATCGAAGACATTATCGGCATACCGGCGCTCGACGCTCCTGAGATAAGCGCCAAGCTCGGCATAAATATAAACGCGGTGCTCGAAGAAGTAATAAATAAGATCCCCGCCCCGAAAGGAGACCCCGAAGCCCCTCTGCGCGCTTTGATATTCGACAGCAGATATGACAGCTACAGGGGCGTTATCGTGTATATGCGGATTTTTGACGGCGTTATCCGATCGGATTCGGAAATACTCATGATGGCTTCCGGGGCCAAATACAAGGTCACTGAAGTGGGGCGTCTCTTGCCCATTGGGTTTTCTCCCTGCGACGCTCTTTCGGCCGGAGAGGTGGGATACTTGACCGCCGCAATAAAAAATGTGGCGGATACTCAGGTCGGCGATACGGTCACAAGCGCCGCCGATCCCGCGGCTGAGCCCATGCCGGGATACCGTCCTGCGCAGCCTATGGTGTTTTCGGGAGTATACACGACGGACGGGGCGAAATATCCGGATCTTCGCGACGCTTTGGAGAAATTAAAGCTCAACGACGCCGCTTTGTCATTCGAGCCGGAAAGTTCCGTGGCTTTGGGCTTCGGCTTCCGCTGCGGATTTCTGGGCCTTTTGCATATGGAGATCATCCGCGAGCGTTTGGAGAGAGAGTATAATCTGGAACTGATCACAACGGCGCCCTCGGTCATATATAAGATCATACAGGCCGACGGCGCAGTCAAAATGATCGATAATCCTTTGAATTTCCCTCAGCCTTCAGCGGCGGCACAGGCTGAGGAGCCTTTTACCGACGCTTCGATAATGTGCCCCGGCGAATATGTCGGCAATATCATGGAGCTGTGCAATGACCGGCGCGGCGAGTATAAAAACATGAAGTATCTTGACGAAAACCGCGTCGAACTGAAATACGATCTTCCGCTGAATGAAATAATATATGATTTTTTCGACGCCCTGAAAGCCCGGTCACGGGGCTACGCGAGCTTGGACTATGAATTCTCCGGATACAGGCCGTCGGAGCTTGTGAAGCTGGATATACTGCTCAACGGCGAGCAGGTCGACGCTTTGAGCTTTATCGTCCATAAGGATAAAGCCTATGCGAGGGGCAGAAAGATAGTCGAAAAACTGAAGGACAATATCCCGCGGCAGCTCTTCGAAGTGCCGGTACAAGCGGCGATCGGCGGGAAGGTGATAGCGAGGGAAACGATAAGAGCAATGCGAAAAGACGTTTTGGCCAAATGCTACGGAGGCGACATAACGCGCAAAAAAAAGCTGCTCGAAAAGCAGAAAGAAGGCAAAAAACGCATGAGGAAACTCGGAAGCGTTGCCGTGCCGCAGGAGGCTTTCATGGCGGTTTTGAAACTCGACGAATGAGACCTGAAATAAAACGCCCCCTTCTCAGAAGAAGAAGAAGGGGGCGTTTTATTTCAGGTCTTAAAACAATTCGGTTTTCCAGAGCCCGTGCAGATTGCAATAGGCGTAAACGGAAATCGGCTGCTCTTTTTTCAGAGCGAATTCAACTGCAGGCTTGCTCTCGTGAGTGAGGGATTTGCGGTGGCCGCCCGCGTCCGTGCGCAGATAGATCCATTTGATGAGATGGCCCTCGTCCATAGGATGAGGGGCGGATCCCACGTTGACCGTTACGGTATCTCCGGAGACAGAAACGACCGGCACGTGTTTTTCTTTGGCGGCGTCAGCCGAATTAGCCGCAAGTTCGCTCATTTCATCGCCGCAGCAAGTCATTGGGGCGCCGGAGCTTTCGATCATACCTACAAGGTTTCCGCAGCGTTTGCATAACAAGAATCTTGCCATATAGAGACCCTCCCAATACGTTATTTGTATAATGATATCACCGTTTGATGAACAATTCTACATTAAATTTTCGACCGGGAAACTGTGCGGCAGTTTATACGGCAACTATTTGCACTTTCCCGTCATTGGCGGTCAGGCCGATCTTACTGAGACCGGTGTTGCGGTTGTCGATCATTTCCGTGGCTATGCGGTCTTCGATCTCTTTTTGTATAAGCCGCCGCAGGTTCCTGGCGCCGTAAGTCAGGGAATAGCTTTTTTCCGTAAGGTAGCCTATCACAGAGTCGTCGAAAGTGATCTCGATGCTTTTTTCCGCGAGGACTTCGCGGAGTTCATCAAGCATAAGCCGCGCTATCGACTTGAAGTTTTCTTCCGTCAGCTTGTTGAAGCAGACTATCTCATCGACCCGGTTTATGAATTCGGGTCTCAAAAACTCATTGAGCGCCTTGAGCGCCTTTTCTTTGCTCTGCTCGTTTATGCTTTGATTAAAGCCCACGCTGCCTGTTTTTTTGTCGCTTCCCGCGTTAGTCGTCATAACGATAACGGTGTTTTCAAAATTGACCGTGCGGCCCTGAGCGTCGGTAATATGCCCATCGTCAAGTATTTGCAAAAGCACGTTCAAAACGTCGGGATGCGCTTTTTCTATCTCGTCAAACAGGATAACGCTGTAAGGCTTGCGGCGTATCTTCTCTGTCAGCTGCCCCGCTTCGTCATAACCGACGTAGCCGGGGGGGGAGCCGATGATACGCGACACGGAGTGTTTTTCCATGAACTCGGACATATCGAGCCTGACAAGCGATTCAGGCGAATTGAACAAATCGGCGGCGAGCCGCTTCACAAGTTCTGTTTTTCCGACGCCGGTGGAGCCGACGAAGATAAAGCCCGAGGGTTTTCTCTTTGAGGAAAGCCCGACGCGGTTGCGTTTTATGGCGGCGCATACCGTGTCGACAGCCTCGTCTTGCCCGATCAAATGGACTTTCAGGCGGTCGCCCAATTTCGCAAGGCGTTCATATTCGGCTTCTCTGATGTTTGTGGCCGGTATCTTGGTCCATAGCTCAATGATTCTCGCCAGGTTTTCGGCCGAGAGATCCGGTATGCCCTTGCTTTTAAGAACGGAAAGCTCATCGGAAAGCTGGATGTTTCGGCTGCGTATCTCGGCGATCCGCTCATAATGCTCGTTCATGGCGTCGGAGAGCAACAGTTCGCTCTCTCTGTCAAGATCGGCGATCTCCTTTGTGATCTCTTCCATTCTCGCCATGTTTTTATTTTTCAGGTTGACGTCGGAGCAGGCCTCGTCTATCAGGTCTATTGCCTTGTCGGGAAGGAAGCGGTCTGTTATGTATCTCTCCGACATTATAACGGCTTGTCTGCACATTTCGTCGGAAATGCGTACGCAATGGTATTTTTCGTAGTAATGCCGTATGCCTTTCAGTATTTCAATGCTGTCTTCAATCGAAGGCTCCGATACGGTCACAGGCTGGAAGCGGCGTTCCAGAGCGGAGTCCTTTTCAATTCTTTTACGGTATTCTGTAAAAGTAGTCGCGCCAATGACCTGTATTTCGCCTCTCGACAGAGCGGGCTTCAGTATATTGGCGGCGTTCATAGAACCCTCCGCGTCTCCCGCGCCGACGATGGTATGGACTTCGTCTATTACCAGAATGACGCTTCCGTGCTTTTTTATCTCCTCGATAAGGCCTTTCATACGGCTTTCAAATTGACCTCGGAACTGCGTGCCGGCTACCAAGGCTGTCAAGTCCAAGAGAAAAACTTCTTTATTACGGAGTTTATACGGCACTTCGCCGTCCGCTATCCGCTGTGCAAGACCTTCGGCTATGGCTGTTTTACCGACGCCGGGCTCGCCTATGAGACAGGGGTTGTTTTTCTGCCGCCGGTTCAAGATCTGTATCACGCGTTCCAATTCTTCCTCGCGACCGACCATCCTGTCCAATTTACCGTCGTGGGCTCTTATCGAAAGGTTTATGCAGTAATTATCCAAGAATTTATGCTTTGACTGGCGCTGCCCGTTGTCTTTGGCGTTCCCGTGAGAACGGGGATCGCCGCGATTTTCCGCGCCCGTTCCCGGATTGTCCGGTCCGCCGAAAAGCCTGTTAAGGAAGGGGAAGGTCGCGGTTTTTCCGTCGTCATCGCTGTCGTTTCCCGAAACCTCGATTTCCATCAACCCTTCGGCGCCGTTCAAGGCGTCCATCATTTCGCTTGAGAGGCCGTCAAGCTCTTCGTCCGTGATGCCCATTTTTGAGATTATGTCGTCGACCGGCTTGATATGCAATTCACGGGCGCATTTCAGACATATGCCTTCGTTGAATTGATGTCCGTTTTCGATCTTTGTAATAAATATCACCGCGATATTTTTTTTACATCGGACGCATAGTGTAGGTTGCATGGCAAATCTGTTCCTTTCCTTTGAAGCTGCGCGCCGGTCTTTTCGTTATTCAGATGCCGAGAGCCTTGCCCAAGAGGTCAAGGTTCGTTAACCGCTCAGCCAAAAATGTCTTGCCGACGGTATCCGGCCCGATAATCATGCCCGTAAACTTTGCCGCCCATACCAAAACCGAACACAGAGCGACCGCGGTGATCAAACCGCACAAGGCGCCGCCGATGTCGTTGACTAAATCCAAATTCGGTATCTTGTATGAAAGATTCGGCAGATTTCCTATGACGACCAAAATTATGAGAAGGAGTAAAAAAGCAAGTATGAATCCCGCGACATATACAACGCTTCTGCACAGGGTCTCGACGACGGCGTGCTGTATGCCCAAATCTTTTTCCTTTGCAAGAGCCGTGGCTTCGTCGGCCATTTTGGCGGCTGTTAATGAGCGGATGCCGAGGTCCTCGTAACATCTGACGCAAAACTCCGTCATAATTTCCGGATTTTGGGCGAGAATGTCGTCAATGGATCGGTCCGAATCCTCAAAGCCCATGTCAGGTATGATTTTTTCATGTATTTGTTTTTCGGTGAATCCGGATGCGAAGGGACGCAGAGCGGGGATTATTTCGTATGAAAAGGTGTTTGACAAGAGGTTTGCGCCGATGAGAGAGACAACGATCGCGACGAGGCCCCCGACGCCCATGATCAAACCCTTTTTATAACCTGACCAAATGCATATCAGAAAAATCGCAACAATTATTATATCGATTATTTTATCCATCCGCAACCTCGCATTTTAAGCCGCGCGCGTCGCGGCTCTTTCAAGACGCCGTAAAGCTGTACGGCGCGGCGTGATATGCCGATAAGAGCAATGCTTCGTTTTTAGATCGGAGCAGAGCTTTTCTTATCCCCGATATATCTTCCGAAACGGCCAAGAGCGACAGCTCGTCGGAATAGAGCTCAAGTCCGTCCGAATAAAGCGCCGCGAGCCGGTTCCCGTTTGCGGACAGGGACAGCAGATCTCGCTGCATTTCCAGTTTCCCGATCAGCGTTCCGTTAAAATCCACGGTCACAAGTGTCATGTCGTTGCCTGAGCGGTATCGGCTCAGGACAAAAGCCGCGAAACCGTCCCCGTCGAAATCATAACCCGACAGATATAAGCCGTCGAATTCAAATGAGACCGCTTCGCCGTCGGAAGAGTTCGAAAACACGGCTCTGCGTTCCGATACGGAGCAAAGCAGTCCGTTTTTAACGTAACACAGATCCAAAAGCAGTTCGTCAGGCGATAAAAATGAGGATTTTTCACTTTCATCGTTAAGGGCGTACACGGCGATGCGCCCTCCTCTTGCAGTCGCGCAAAGCGCCGCCATTTCCTTGCAATCCGGTGATACGACGGCTTTTATCACGTAGCCGGAACCCGAATACCATTCGTACACCGGCTCCGATTTCGCGTTATAGATCGTGACGTGCCCTTTATATCCCGGCCATTCGCAGGTCACGGCCATCCAGCCCGCGTTGTTCATCGAAACGGAGATTATCGTGTTTTTGGTGTCCATTACCGTGATTTGACCGTTAAAGTCTATCACTCGAAGCGTGTTTCCGCCTATATCGAAAAAAGCGCAGCGTGTCGCCGATGCGGCGAGAGCCGGATTGTCAGCGGACAGATTCTGTTTCGCCGCGGTTTTCCCCTTCGCGTCAAACAGAGTTACTCCGTTAGCCGACGCCACCGCGAGCCCGTTGCCCGCAAGAGCGTATACTTGCCGGGCGCCGGCTTCATAAATGAAACTTTCAGCCGTAATTTCGTCGCTTTGCCGCCCGAAGACCGAACGGAAGACATCATTTGCCCTGTCCCGGAAGACATATGCCGAGACGGCTCCGGCGACAAGGATCACGATCATTATCAAAGCGGCGGTCCTTTTTGCCCGACCGTTTCTTTTTTTTGCTGCCTCAGCCGCGCTGCGATCCATTCCTCATTCTCCGAATTGGCATAAACATCATTTTATCACATAATTGTTAAAAAATATACAAATAAATTCAATACGCCGTCATTTCTCCGGCGGCGCCGTCATACCAGAGCCTTGAAAGGTACAGACCCTGCGGGGGCATGGTGGGGCCGGTGAGACGCCTTTCGCCTTTTAAAAGCAGCCCGGGTATATGCTCAGGGTCAAATTTTCCGCGCGCGGCCCAGACCATTGTGCCGACTATCGCTCGGGCCATATTATACAAAAAGCCGTCGGCGCAGATATACACGGTAATCAGATTTTCTTTTTTTTCCGCTTCGCATCGGTAAACGGTGCGGACAGTCGTTTTTGTATCCGTTCCGACGCTGCGAACGGCGGCGAAATCGTGAGTTCCCTCAAATGCCGCGGCCGAGCGGGAGAGACGGTCAAAATCCAGCGGCGCGGGATAGAAACACGCTCTGTTTCGTAAAAACGGATCTCTTGTTCCGGAGTTGAGTATTTTGTAGATGTATTCTTTTTTCCGGCAGGAGCGTATCGAACAGAAATCATCGGGTACATATGTCGCGGCGGAAACGACGATGTCCGGGGGGAGAAGGGAATTCACGGCATAGGGGATCCGGTCGATCGGTATCGTATTTTCCGCGCTGAAATTAGCGCAATAACACAAAGCGTGGACGCCGGCGTCCGTGCGACCGCAGCCGGTCACTTTTATTTTGCGGCCGTAGATCTCCGATAAGGCGTTTTCCAACGTCAAAGCGACCGTCGGTTTTGTTTTCTGGACTTGCCAGCCGTGATAAGCCGAGCCGTCGTAAGAGAGCCGTATGGCGATGTTATTCACAGTCCGCGCCCCGCAAGCAGTATGCGGCATGAAATAAGAGCCGCGCCGAGGAACAACGCCAAAGCGTCGCGAAAATGCCATTTCAGTTGCTTCATTCGCGTGCGGCCCTCTCCTCCGTGATAACAACGGCATTCCATTGCCGTGGCAAGTTCGTCCGCGCGTTTGAAAGCGCTGACAAACAGCGGTATCAGCACCGGCAGCAGCGCTTTTGCGCGGTCAAAAAGGCTTCCGGTCTCAAAATCAGCTCCCCTGGCCTTCTGCGCGCTCATGATCTTATCGGTCTCTTCTATTAAAGTCGGTATGAAACGCAGGGCGATACTCATCATCATCGCAAGCTCGTGCACCGGGAGTTTGATCTTTTTAAGAGGATTCAAGAGGCTTTCCACTCCGTCCGTAAGCGCGAGCGGAGACGTGGTGTAGGTCAAAAGGAAAGTGCCCATTACCAGCATCATTATCCTCGACATCATAAAAATCGCGGTGCCGATCCCTTCGTAAGTGATCGTGAATATCCAAAAGCTGACGATCGGCACGCCGGTGGTATAGAACAAATTCAGTATCGCCGTAAACGCTATGATGAATATGACCGGCTTAAGTCCCCTTATCAGATTTCGCGGTTTTATGCGGGAGGCGGCGACGCATCCCGTCAGGACGGCAAACATTACAATGTATGAGACATAACCGCCCGTAATAAACAGAGATATGATATATACCATTGTCAGTATCAGCTTTGTGCGGGGGTCGAGCTTGTGCACTATGGTGTTTCCTGGGAAATACTGGCCCAAGGTTATGTCTTTAAGCATCGCGTTCCCTCCAGAATAAGGAGAGTATGGCTTCTTCGAGCTGCTTTGTGGTATATACGGGGTCTTTGACCGGTATACCGAGCTCGCGCAGCCTTCCGGCAACGGCTGTGGATTCGGGAACGGCGAGACCGATCTCAAGCAGCCTGTCCGCGTGCATGAACACGTTCGCCGGCGTGTCGTCCGTTTCGATTTGATTTTCATTGAACACGATGAGCCGGTCCGCCATTCCGGCGGCTTCATCCATGCTGTGGGTGACAAAAATGACAGTGCCGCCGCGTTGCGCGTGATAGTGTTTAACGTTGTCAAGAATCTCCATGCGGCCCGAGGGGTCCAGCCCCGCCGTAGGCTCGTCTAAAATGAGAACGCCCGGACGCATCGCGATAACGCCGGCAATCGCAGCGCGCCGCTTTTGTCCGCCGGAGAGTTCCAACGGGGAGCGATCGAACAGGGTTTCCGGTATGCCGACGAACCGGGCCGCTTCGCGGACGCGCTCGTCGACTTCGTCGTCGGAGAGCTTCATGTTTTTCGGCCCGAACGCAATGTCTTTGTAAACCGTTTCCTCAAATAATTGGTGCTCCGGATACTGAAACACGAGTCCGACTTTAAAACGCACGTCTCTGGTGGCCGCTTTGGAAGCGAAAATATCCTCTCCGTCGTAATATACCTTTCCTTCCGTGGGCTTTAAGAGCCCGTTCAGATGCCGGATAAAGGTGGATTTTCCCGAACCTGTATGCCCTATCAGGCCGACAAACTGTCCTTCGTATATCTCAAGGTTTATCCGGCTGATGGCCAAGGTCTCAAACGGGGTTCCCCGGCTGTAAATATGAGTGAGATTTTCAACTTTGATTCTCGGAGTCATTTTATTCGGCTTTCTTTATCGAGCAGCGCTTTTGCTATGACCTGCGCGCAATCTTCAACGGAGAGCGCGTCAAGCGGCAGATCCATGCCGAACATGTTCAATCGGCGGATGAGTTCGGTCGTTTCCGGCACGGCAAGGCCCTCGGATTTTAAGAGGTCGACTTTTGAGAACACCTCCGCGGGAGTTCCGTCAGCTATTATTTTACCGTCTGACATTACTATGAGCCTGTCGGCGTTGATGCATTCGTCCATATGATGTGTGATCAAAACGACGGTTATGCCGTTTTCCCTGCACAGCCGCGTAACGGCGCCTATGACTTCGCGCCGTCCCGACGGGTCAAGCATTGCCGTGGGTTCGTCCAATACGATGCATTTCGGACGCATGGCCATTACGCCGGCGATGGCCACTCTTTGTTTCTGGCCGCCGGAGAGAAGATGCGGGGCGTGCATACGGTAATCGTACATATCCACAGCGCTCAGGGCCTCGTCTACGCGGGCTCTTATTTCTTCCGGTTCGACTCCGAGATTTTCCGGGGCGAACGCCACGTCGTCCTCAACAACGTTTGCGACTATCTGGTTGTCCGGATTTTGGAATACCATGCCGACGGTACGGCGGATTTGTATCATCAATGCCTCATCCGAACTGTCCATTCCGGCGACGTATACCTTGCCTCCCGTCGGCAGCAGGATGCAGTTCAAATGTTTGGCTAAAGTTGATTTGCCGGAGCCGTTGTGCCCCAGGACGGCCGCGAAACATCCCTGTTCGATTTCCAGATCGATACCGCAAAGCGTGTCGATCATGTCTTCCGGGTAACGGTATATCAGGTTTTCTGTTGTCAGCAAAGGTTTTGTCATTCTCTTTCCCATCTGCAGGAAGCGCCGCAGGGCAGTACCAACCCGCTTTCGGTAACGGGCAGCCCGAGCTCGCGGCTTTCGGAACGTCCGCCGAATTTTTTTGTGAAAATTGCTTCGGAAATGTATTTTAAAACTCCCGGCGGCAGACCCGCCGTATATGAATTTATAAGCACAAATAAAGCGTTGTCGGACAAAAGCTCCGACACGGATAAAGCGAGAGACCAAAGGTTTGTTTCAAGCTTCCAAATCTCTCCCGAAGGGCCCCGCCCGTAACTCGGAGGGTCCATAATGACGGCGTCATAACGTTTGCCGCGCTTGATCTCGCGCCGGACAAAACGATTGCAATCGTCGATTATCCAACGTATGGGACTGTCGGAGACTCCGGAAGCCGCGGCGTTTTCGCCGGCAAACGCGACCATGCCTTTAGCGGAGTCGACATGGCAGACCGAAGCCCCCGCGGCGGCTGCCGCGACGGTCGCGGCGCCTGTATAGGCGAAAAGGTTCAAAACGCTGACGTCTCGTTTTGCCGCTGTGATCTTGTCCGCGATATAGTCCCAGTTGACGGCCTGTTCGGGAAACAGGCCCGTGTGCTTGAAGTTCATGAGCCTGAAGTTGAAATTGAGGTCTTTATAACTTATCTTCCTGATTTCGGGAAGAGAGCGTATATCCCATCTGCCGCCGCCGCGGTCCGACCGGATGTACCGGGCGTCGGGCTCTTTCCAGCCCGGATGCGTTCTCGGGGTTTCCCAAACGGCTTGGGGATCCGGGCGGACGAGAAATTTTGTGCCCCAGCGCTCGAGTTTTTCGCCGTATGAGCAGTCGATAAGCTCATAATCTTTCCATTTGTCTGAAACCCACATTAAAACAGCAGCTCCGACCGGTTGATTTTCATAACCATATAATAATATCATAATACTCTTATCCGGTCAAACAGCATCGGTTTTTCTTTAAAGGCTTCCGCCGCCCGAGACACAAGGCCTCCGCCGTCCGAGAAAATAATCTTGCATAATCAGGCCGGCGACCTTATAATAAACGACACGACTTTATTACTTTTTCATATCGGAAGATTGCCATGCGAAAGGGAACGCATTTGAATATAAAGAATACCGTTTTTGTATCGATCGTTATCGTCGTTGTCGTTTGCGGTTTCTCAGTGCTGAGATTTTTCGCCGCGGAAACCATAGACAAAGACGCTGATGGACCGCCTTATTCAGACGCTCCGGCGGAGACAAACACAGCGGGCATCAAGACGCCGGGCCCGGCGACGCCGGTACCGACCGAGAGGCCGACGCCTGCGCCAACTCCGATTATCGTCGAAACGCCCGCTCCTTCCGCGAAACCCGAAGGGCCTCGCGTGCAGGAGCAGCCTCCGGCTGACGACGAGTTTTTCGCGGACGCCGCTTTTATCGGCAATTCTCTTATGGACGGGTTCAGGATGTTTTCGGGTCTTGAGACCTGCGACTATTACGCGGCGACAAGCATGACCGTTGCGGGCATAAACAGCGTATATTCCGTGGTGCTTGATAACGGCATGCCCGGGACCATCATGCAGGGCGTGGCTCAAAAGCCGTACGGGAAAGTATATATACTATTGGGCATAAACGAAATAGGTTTTGAAGTGTCGTATTTCAAATCGCTTTATGCCGCCATGCTCGATGAGATAAGAGCCTCTCAGCCCGAGGCCGATATTTATGTAATGTCGCTGACTCCGGTAAGCGCTTTAAAATCCGCTTCAAGTGATATGTTCAACATGTCAAGAGTCGGTTTGTACAACAAAGCGCTTCTTGAGCTGGCCGAGGAGAAGGGCTGTTATTATCTTGACGTCTGCGCCGCCCTTTCGGATGAGTCCGGCTTTTTACCGTCCGCCGCCACTCCGGACGGCGTCCATTTCAATCTGTCCCATTACGCGCTGTGGCTGGAGTATGTCAGGACCCACTACATACCGGACTGATAACGCATATCCCCGGCGCGGCGTTCCCCGGAAAAAGAATTATCATATTTGTTTTATTGCTCAAATTTCGGCAGACCGGACCGCGATTTGGGCAGCCTTTATTAAGGCTTTAGGCAAAGGAGCAAAATTATGAAACGACATGACAAGCGTTCTTACCGCCGCCCCCAAAAACGGTGAAATGATGCGGCGGATCGGATTTTTATTGACAATTTGGATATGCAAGCTGTGCGGCGTCGCCTGCAAGCTGACCGGGAGCGACGGATCATCCGCGCCCGGGCTTCTGGCGCTGCGTATTTATCCGGGAATACTGAAGGAATTGGCCGGCCGCGTTAAAGGCAAAACCGTCGCCGTCTGCGGCACGAACGGTAAAACCACGACCAACAACCTGTTATATGCAATATTGAATGACAAATCCTCAAAAACGGTCTGCAACAACAGCGGTTCAAACATGATCTCGGGCGTTGCGTCGGCTTATATCCGCCGCTGCGATGTTTTCGGGAGATTAAAGGCGGATCGGGCCTGCCTTGAGGTCGACGAGGCTTACGCTTCGAAAATTTTTGACAGCGTCAAACCGGACTGCATGGTCGTTACCAATTTCTTTCGCGACCAAACTGACAGATACGGCGGACCGGAGACCGCGGCGGAGCTTTTAAAAAAGGCCGCGGAAAAAACGCCCGACACGGTCTTGATACTCAACGGAGACGATCCGCTTTGCGCGGGGCTTCGGGAAACACTCAAAAGAGAATGCCGTTTTTTCGGCATTGACGAGGCTTCAAACGCCGGCGCCGGTGAAAAAAGAGAAGGACGCTTATGCGTCTCTTGCCGGCATGAACTGAAATATCATTACTACCACTACGGACAGCTCGGCGATTATTATTGCGAAAACTGCGGCTTCAAGAGGCCTGCGCCTGACTTTCGCGTTTTCGGGCTCGATTTTTCAAGCCGATCGGAGTTTATGATAAACGACGCTCGAATCAGCGCGAGTATTAAGGGCTTTTACAATATATACAACATTGCGGCCGCTTATTCGGCAGCTTCTTTCTTGGGAATCGATCTCAAAAATATCAATGATATACTCTCGTCTTATAAGCCGCAGCTCGGGCGTATGGAAGAATTCACGGTGCGCGGCAGACCCGTCGTTTTGACCCTCACAAAAAATCAGGTCGGTTTTGACCGGGCGCTTCACGCCATGGCCGATGACAAGAGATCAAAAAACGTTGTCATCATACTCAATGACAACGCGCAGGACGGGAAGGATATTTCATGGATAGACGACGCCGGTTTTGAACTTATGAACAGAGAGGCTTTCCGGCGTTTCGCGGTCGGCGGCATCCGGGCGGAGGATCTGCGGCGGCGCATGGAGAGTGCCGGGCTGAGACCGGAGGCGGAGTTGTTCGGGAAGAATATCAAAACTGTGATTGAGACGCTTTCGGGAGACGGATGCGAAGTCCTTTATGTTTTGGCCAATTACTCGCCTTTGTTTGAGACCCGAAAAATCCTGCAAAAAATGCAAAGATCCGGGTAAAGCCGCTTTTTTGGCGAACAAAACAAACCCCGGGCATTGACGGAGCTTTTAGGGGGTCACCGGCTCACGACGTTCATATTGTCATAAAGGGCGTCCCTGAGGCGTCGGCGAAAATCGCTTTGCCCCGCGCAGGACCCCTGCGCGCGCGAGCAAAGCATCGTCGCCGTCATACGGTGTCCGAAGCCGATCAATAAGCGGGCCGTGGTTTTGCTGTGCGCCGTTTTGTTGGTGATCTCTGTACTGTGCTGCAACGGATAAAAACGCATACCATATTGCGTATCGACGTGGTACAATAATTATGTTTACGAGCTCCGCTTCGTATCGCCCGGCTGTGCGGGAGACAAGTCTAACGGAGCCGGAGGTCACCAGCTCACGACGTTCATATTGTCATACAGGGATTCTCTGAGGCCCTTGGTCATCGAAAGCGCTTCGTTAATGTCATAGTCGAACAACTCTCCGCTGTTCATGGCGACGACGCGGCCGAGTTTTCCTTCAAGCGCGAGATTTACGGCGTATTGCCCGAGCCGGCTTGCGGTTACGCGGTCGCGGGCTGTGGGAGCGCCGCCGCGCTGTATGTGTCCGAGTATGGTAACTTTCGGTTCTATGCCGAGCGATTCATTTATTTTTTCGGATAATGCGTGAGCGCCGCAGGCGGCGCCTTCCGCCACGATAATAACAAAATGGGTCCTGCCGCCTATCCTCGAGCGTCTTATCCTCTCGATTATGCTGTTGTCAATGTCGGTATCGTATTCGGGAACGAGAACGGCGGTAGCGCCGCAGGCAATAGCCACATACAGCGCCAAATGTCCCGCGTGCCGTCCCATAACCTCAACAACGGAGCAGCGCTCGTGAGACAGCATGGTGTCGCGCAGCTTGTCGATGCATTCGACGGCTGTATTGCACGCGCTGTCAAAGCCGATCGTGTAATTTGAACAGGCGATATCGTTATCGATGGTCGCCGGGATGCCGATCGCTCCGACGCCCAACTCGGAAACAGCCTGCGCGCCCCTGAACGTGCCGTCGCCGCCTATGACGATCAAAGCGTCCAAGCCTAAATATTTGCAGGTCGCCTTCGCTTTTTCCTGCCCTTCTTTTGTGGTGAATTCATCGCAGCGGGCAGTGAAAAGAATAGTGCCGCCCAGTCTCATGATCCCGCTGACATTGCTGTTGTCGAGCGGCATAATATCCCCCGAGATAAGGCCGTTGTAGCCGCGCTTTATCCCGAGGCATTCCACGTTGTGATGGATGCAGGTCCGTGCGACCGCGCGGACCGCCGCGTTCATCCCCGGAGCGTCGCCGCCGCTGGTCAACACGCCAATACGCTTTATATTGCTCATTCTTTAAACCTTCTTTCCCGGAGAGGACGCCTCCCCGTCAGATGACTTCTGATATCGGAAATTATATAATACAAGGACGGGATTCGCAATAAATATATTCAAAAAGGAGGATCGCAGACAATTATGGGAAACGGAGATAAAGACCAAAGACAAATAGTTTGCTGGGCTTCGCCCGGGTGCAAGATGTACTGCGGGCTGATCGCGGAGCGCGAAAACGGAAAACTTGTCCGCCTGAGCCCGAACCCGGATTATCCGTCTTTAAACAAGGGCTGCGCCGACCGGATGCCTCACCACATCAAATGGCTTTACAGCGATATACAGATAAAAAAGCCGCTCAAACGCGTCGGTGAGCGCGGAGAAGGGCGCTGGGAGGAGATATCTTGGGACACAGCGCTCGATGAGATAGCGGCAAAGCTCGCGGAGCTGAAAGGAAAATACGGCCCGGAGACGCTCTCCGTAACGGAAGGGACTTATCGCAGCGACATATACGGCATACGGACAAGATTCCTGAACCTGTTCGGGAACCCTTCCAACATAGGCTGCGCGGGAACGATATGCCATTGCAATACAACGGCGCTGTCGCTCGCTTTGATAGGCACGGCACAGGGCGGGCGGCACTCTGTAATGCCCAAATGCGCCGTCATACACGGGACAGACGTAAAACAGACGGCGCCGCTCGCGTGGAACCGAATGAAGAAGCTGCACGACGAGGGAAAGGTAAAGATAATACTGATAGACCCGCGAAAAACCTCGGTGGGCGACGACGCTGACCTGTGGCTGCGCATAAGGCCCGGAACGGATACGGCGCTCTTGCTCGGATGGATAAATGTCATAATTGCGGAAGAGCTTTACGACAAGGAATTTGTCCGGGATCACACGCACGGTTTTGAGGAGCTTAAGGCCCGCGCGGCGGAATACACTCCGGAAAAGGTCAGCGAGATCACTTGGGTCCCGAAGGAGCTTATCGTTGAATCCGCGCGGATGTACGCGACGAATTTTCCGGCGGAACTGAAAGACGCGTCTTCCACCGATATGCTCGGCCGCAATTCAATAAGAGTCGAGCAGGCGCGCGTTTGCCTTCGCGCGCTGACCGGGAATTTGAAGGTCGGCGGCGGAGAAACGGCTGAAGGGCCCGGACCGATCAAAGACGGGGCGTTTGCCGTCCGCGATTCCATGCTTCAAATGGCGGAGGCCCTGCCGCGCGACATGCGCAAAAAGCAGATAGGCTCAGACCGGTTCAAACTCATGACGTGGCCGGCTTATGAGATCATGGCGCCGATTTATGAAAAGACATACAATGTGCCGTTCCCGCAGAGCGCGCACAGTTTCCTTTCCGTTCAGCCTCTTATTTGGAAGGCGATCATCGAAAGGGACCCCTATCCGATAACGGCGAATATCACATGGGGCAGCAATCCTTTGCTGAACTCCGGTGATACAAAATTAGTCTATAAAGCGCTTAAGAGCCCGAATCTCGAACTGTCCGTCGTCAGTGAGCTTGTGATGACACCGACTGCTATGCTTGCAGACTATGTGCTGCCCGCCGCGAGCAAGCTTGAAAAACCCATGTGTGAGACGCATGAGGATTTTTCCCCTGTCATGAAGGTTTCCGAACGCGCGGCCGACCCTGTAGGGGAGCGCCGCGAAGAATATCTCATGTGGAAAGGTCTGGCCGAACGTCTCGGCTTCGGCGAACACTTCCCGTGGAAGGACGAGGAGGATTTAGCGGACTACAGACTGAAACCGATCGGGCTGACCTTCAAAGAGGCGGCGACAAAGGTATATGTGATCAAAAGCAAAGAGCCTTGGACTTATGATAAGATCAATCCGAACACGGGCAAGCCGACCGGCTTCGCTACGGTTTCCGGGAAAGTCGAGCTGTATTCCAACGTTCTCGAAAAACTCGGATACGATCCGCTGCCGTATTATGAGGAGCCGCCGATAAGCCCGTATTCAACGCCCGAGCTTGCGACGGAATACCCGTATATCCTAATAACCGGCGGGAATTTCCGGCCCATGTTCCACTCGGAAAACAGACAGCTTAAAGTGGGTACGCGCGAGCAATATCCTTGGCCGCTCATGGACATACATCATGAGACCGCCGCGAAACACGGGATAGAAAACGGCGATTGGGTCTTTGTCGAAACTCCTAAGGGCGTTATAAGACAAAAAGCCCGCGTATCGGATGAGATCGATCCGCGGGTGATAAATGTCCAAAGCCACTGGTGGTATCCGGAACTGCCGCACAGGGAGCCGTGGCTCGGAGGCCTTTGGGAGTCCAACTGTAATGTTCTCACGCCGTCGGACGACGTCGAAATGCTCGATCCCGTAACGGGCGGGTGGCCGATGCGCGCTCTGCTGTGTAAAATATACAAGGCGCCGGTAATGCCGTAACTCAGTTGAAATCGGTTATTTTTGCTCTTACTCTGTTATCCGAATAAATATCATGGTCTTTGGTAAATATCCTCTCCACTTTTTTGCTTTCATTGTTTACGTTGACGATCACGGAGGTCCCGGAGCCGGTCGAGACACTGTATGACGATTGCTCCGTATCCTTGCTTTGCAGTCTGATCGAAGTCACATCATCTATGCCGCAGTCACTGAAAATTTCCCGGACTGCGGCTTCCTGTTCTTCGGAAAGGTCGAGCAGATTTGCCAGATCCGAACGATCGTCGGACTGATCGGAGGGGAGCGATTGTGTCACAGAGCCGGATTGTCTTGAAGGACCGGAGCGCCTTACGGGGCCGGAAGAACCAAAGGGGTTAAAAATCGTTATCGCTGCTATCAGGGCAATAGCGGCGGCGATTATAAGAAATACTGCCAAACAGCCTTTTCTTTCCTTCGAAATGCCTTTTTCTTTGTCTTTCATACAGAATGCCCTCCCCGCAAATGATCTGCCGCTCGTTTTTTGCTGTCTTTTTTAATAAAACCCATACAATCGGCCCCTGAAGAATTAAAGACCTCGACCGAGGGCAAAGACCTCGACTTAAAACCGTAAAATTTGCATGCTCTCGGGAAATTCGGGTCCCAAGACACGGAAAAGTATTTGCATTTCATGCAGTTTATCTCATCGCTGTATGTATTATTCAAAACTGAAACGCTCCGTATTGCGCATTTTTCTTAAACCGAGCCGGCTTCAAACAAGCCGGCCGATTTTTTTCTGTCTGCTCCTGAGGACCGTCGCGGCGGCGGCCGAGACGAAGCAGCACAGCCCGAGAAACAGGTATCCGGCTGAGTAAGCGGCGCCGACGCCGGCGTCGGCGGCGGTACTCGCGAAAGCCGTGCGGGCTAATTGTATGATGCCCCCCAACAGTAAATTGGCGGGTATCGTGAGGATACCGGTGACCGTAGTTATTGAGGTGACGGCAACATCCAATTCCTCGGAAAAAAGCTTGGACACGACCGCCATGACCGTCGGGAAGACCGGGGCTATGCCGATCCCGGCAATAATGAGCAGCGTTACGCCCGCTTCGCCGCGCAAAACCCCGATAACGATCATTATCCCCGCAAAAGCGGTCAGGACCGCAAGGGAGTTGATAAAGCCGACTTTGTCGATCACAGGGCCTATGATAAGTCTTGTGAGTGTGAAGCAAACAAAAAACAGCGTGAGCGATAAAGCGGCGCTTTCAGCGGAATAGCCGCAGGCTTTTTCCAGATAATTCACAAGCCACGCGCCGACGCCCATTTCGCATATCGCGCCCGGCGTGAAGATCATCACCGTAAGCCATAGCGTCGGATTTCTCAATATGACCGCATATCCTGTCTTCTTTTTGTTGTAATCCTTTTTTTCGAGACGTCCGATCAGAGCGATCACCGCCGGAATGAGCGCCATGCCCAGTACCGCAAGATACATATACCGCCAGCCGAATACATTTGAACCGAAACTCGCGGCCATGAGCCCGGCGGAGACGACCGGAGAAAACACGGCGCCGGCGCCGTAAAAGAAATGCGCGAGATTCATCATAGCGCCCGTATTCTTGGTGAAAGTAGCAGCCGCGATAACGCTTAAAGATATTTCAAGCATCCCGTTCCCGAGATTAAGAACAAAAAAAGCCGCTAAAAGAGTCAAATATCCCCCGGAAAAACAAATAAAAATGCCTGAGACGGCAATAACGCAAAGGGCGATCAGCATACAGGTCTTTATGCCGATTTTTTTAGCCAGCGCAGCCGTATACATGCACGCGATGAGATATCCGGCCGCGTTCGCGGCAAAAAGCAATCCCAGCTGCAGTTCCGTTATATTAAAATCCGCCTGGATACGCGGGATCGCCGGGCCTTTGGCGTTTTCGGAAAAACCGAAAAATGCGTAAGCCGCGAAAACGGCGATCGTGAATATTATATAATTTTGTCTTCGGCACGGCGGGTTTATCGCGGTTTTCTCTTTCATTGTTTTTCCCTTTCGGTGAGCTGTTTGTATCCGGGTTTTAACTCTGCACGGATAAATAAACGCGCAGGGTCTCAATGACCTCGTCGATATTCAGCGGTTTTCCGACATGTCCGTTCATGCCGGCCTCGAGGCATTTTTCAACGTCTTCGCGAAATACGTTTGCCGTCATCGCGATGATCGGGATATCCGATGATTTTTTTATTCCGGACGAACGGATCGTTTTTGCCGCCGTAAGGCCGTCCATTTCCGGCATTTGCAGGTCCATAAAGATCATATCATACCGCTCGGGCGAGGCGCTGAACATCTGCACCGCCTCGATTCCGTTGACCGCGCAGTCGATTTCAAGCCCCGTGGGGCCAAGCAAAGACAGAACGATCTCTCGGTTTATTTCAATGTCTTCAGCCAATAAGATACAATATCCTTTAAAAAGCCCGATCGTGCTTTTATCTTCGTCTTCTTCCTGCCTGTCCGCTACGTTGAAGTATTCGCCCACAATGTCCTCGATGGTCGACGGGAACAAGGGTTTCTGCAGCAGTTTATCGACGCCCGCTTCCGACGCTTTTCCCGCGATGATACTGCTGTCGGCGGCGGAGATCATTATTACCACCGGATTTTTTTGATCGGACATCTTTCTTTTGAATTCCGCAGACAGCTCGAGACCGTCCATGTCCGGCATTTTCCAATCGATGAATATCAAATTGTAGTCGGTGTTTCTCTCGAGCAGCTTCAAGGCGTCCGTGCCGTTTTCGGCGATATCGCAGTAAGCGCCGAATCTTTTAACGATTCCTTTAAAATCTTCCAATATATAGTCGTCGTCGTCCACGGCTAAAATACGGATGTTCTCCCAGTGTATTTCTTCTTTGGCTGAATTTTTCGCTCTTTTTTCACCGCGTTTCATTTGAACGGTAAAAGCAAATGAAGAGCCTTTTCCGAGCTCGGAATTTATTGTTATCTCGCCGCCCATCATTTCTACGATGCTTTTTGAGATCGAAAGACCCAAGCCCGTGCCGCCGAATCTGCGTGAAATGCTGCTTTCGGCCTGCCGGAAAGACTGAAACAGGTTTGCCTGCTGCTCGGAGCTGATGCCTATGCCGGTGTCCGTCACGACAATGCGGATCGTACAGAGCCCGTCTTCTTCTTTGATAAAAAATGTCTTTAAGCTGACGGAACCGTTTTCGGGCGTGAATTTTATCGCGTTTCCCAAAAGGTTTGTTATGACCTGAGCCAAGCGCTGGTCGTCGCCTGTCATTATTTGGGGTATGTCTCTGTCCACATATACGGTCAGCTTTTGGTTTTTTTCATCCACCCGGTAACTGATCACGTTAACAACGCGCTTCAGCATTTTTTCAAAATCAAATTCCGCCGGGGAGAGCTCGAACCTGCCGGATTCGATCTTTGAGACGTCCAGGATATCGTTGATAACGCCGAGCAGATGTATAGACGCGTCCTTGATCCTTGTGAAGCTGTAATCCTTGCGTTCCATGTTTACGGCGCTTTCGCCGATATTGACCATGCCTATGATCGCGTTCATGGGCGTTCGTATCTCATGGCTCATGTTGGAAAGGAATTCGCTTTTCGCGCGGCTGGCGGACTGCGCCTTCTCCAAAGCCGTTTCGAGTTCCATCGTCATTTTGTTGTGCAAAAGAGCGTTGGCAATGAGCAGACTGCCGGCCCGCAGGACCGATATCTCGCTTTCCGAGAACAACCGCTCTTTTCTGCAGTCGTCAAAGCCTACAAAGCCCCAGAAGTAATCTTTCAAGAATATCGGCACGACCAAAATGGATAAGATCCCCTGCTTCGACAGTTGTTCCTGCTCGGCCGGAAGCATATCTTTTACAAGGCCGTTTATGCACATATTTCGGGAGAGACTGCTCTCCCAGCCGGGTATTATCTCATCATAGAGCACGTCCGTCGTATATTCCTTGCCCTGCTGCGGTTCGGCGCCTTCCGACCATTCGTACAACTGCGTGCAATACAGCTTTTCGTCCTTCGTGTGGTTTTTCCATATGTACACCCGGTCGGCGTCCGCCGCCTTGCCGAGCATGCCCATGCCGTTCCAAAGCGCGTCGTCGAATTCGCTGACTTCCGACTGAAGCAGAAGGGTCGTCGCGTTGTTGACAGTGATCAGCAGATTGTCTCTCTGTTCGATATCCGTCATCATTTTTTTGTGCTCGCGCAGGTCGCGGGTAAAACCCGCCACGACGTCTTCGCTGCCGTAATAAAAACGTACAAGGGTGACCTCCGCCGGCATCAGCGTTCCGTCCGATAACCGGTGCAGCCATTCAAAAACACATTTGCCGCTGCTGAAAGCTTCTTGCAGCAGCAGCGTTGCTTTTTCGGAGGAGAGTTGACCGTCCGGCTGATATTCCGGGGACAATTCAAAGAAGCGATCGGCATATTCTTGTTTGTCTTTCAGCAAAAACAGCTTGGCCGTCGCGTCGTTGACCGCGATGGCGCGGAAATCCTTGTCCCACAGATAACAGCAAGCGGGCAGCGCGTCCAAAAAAAGCTGAGTGCGCATACGGGCCTCGTTCGCCTCGTTTTTTGCTTCCGTTAAAGCCCGGAGCATGTTTTCGCAAAACATGCAAAAAGTCAATACCAATACGTTCAGGCCCGTTGTGACGACCAGGGAAATTATATTATACATCGGAGTGTAAGCTTCTCCGAGCAGATTGATCTTAAAAACGAACAGTATTACGCATGACGCGACGCTTGTGGCGATAATATAAGCGGCAAGGCCGGAGATAGAAAAATATGTGAGCGAAATAATGGCGACGCAGCATAAATAATAGAAAAACAGCCCGTCTCCTTTAAAGTATATCGCGCCGAAAGTCAGAACAGCAAATGTAAAAGAGGGCGATAAAAACGCCGTTCCCTTTACGCTCAGCGGGCTGCGTTCCGCCGCGACAAAAAAAGCGACCGTAATGAAGCCGAGGACGAAGCGAATCAGCATGGCCTCTTTACCGAAGAAAGCAAGGGTATAGAGAGGGACAAGCAGCGAATGAGCGCACAGCACCAAAAATATCTGCGGGGCGACTTGATTTTTCGAGGAATTTCCGAATATGTATTTTCTTATTGCGGTAATCATAAGCGCCTCTCTTATGTTTTTCCGGTATGATTTACATAAGCATTATAATCTGCAGAGGAAAGAAACACAAGTAAATTCGAATTCAGATATGCCGGCTTAATAACGGCCGGCATATCTGAATTCGACTGCAACTGCATATTGACATCCGCGCCGGGATTTGATATAAATAAAGAAGATGGAGCGGTGCCGGGAAGGCACGGCTTTCTTTGGCTTTACGGAAATTTTCCGGGAAAACAAAGTGATCGGAGGCGGATGCCGGTGGATGCGAAAAGAACATCAAACAGCAGCAGGGCAGGGAAACTGCAGACTTGGCTGCTTGTCTGGCTGCTTTTGGGCGTATACGCTTTTTATACTTATCCCGGTTGGGGAATCAGCGCGTCGGGCGCTGATTTGACAGGCATAAAAGGCCGCTACGCCAACGGAGGCGTCAGCGCGATGTTATACTTCAGAGGTTCCGGGGAAACCAGACCTGTGTATTGCATTGATCAGTCTCGGAACGGTCCGATTGAGAGTGTGAATTACAATAGTATCTCCGATCCTGTGGACATTTTTGATAAAACGACTTATCCGGAATATACATACAACGGTGTATGCGCCATTTTGTTTAACGGGTATCCGAATTACAGCGGCGGCCTTTCAAATGACGACGCGCAGGCGCTGACTCAATGGGCGCTTTGGTTTTGGATGAACGAAAACGGGCACGAATTCAGGCGAAGCTATACGAACGAAAGTTACATAGGGGGATCTGTAATCAAAGCCGGCTCATGGAGCACGGCTTACAGAGCTTATTTTGACTATCTGATCGCATCCGCGAGAACAGGCATAATGCCTGAATTCAGTGTTTCCCCGGTGACTGTGGAAATGGAACAAAAAGGGAGCGGGTTCGAAGGGACAACGACGGTTTCTCTCACATACAAACACGGTGAATACACCATTGACGCTTCAAAAAAACCTGCCGATGTAACGATCTCAGGTTTTACGGGAAGCGGCACGGACGTTTTGACGATCAAAGCGCCTTTCTCATATTTGAATTCAGACGTTCCTCTGACCGACTTATTTATCTGCTCGCGCGCGCCCCTTGATCCGAGCTGGCTTGCTTTTTACGGAACAGATCAAGGGCCGAACTCAAGCTCAAAATATCAAAGAATGGTATCGCTGTTTGCGGAAAACCAGACCGGCAGCGTAAAGAGAAGCATCACTCTCAGATTCCCTGATCTGTCTTTCAAAGCGACTGTCGGCGGAACGAAAATTGTTGAGGATATTGCCGGAGCGCTCAACAAGACATTCACTTTCCTGATCGGGGAAATGACAGACGAAAACTATGATACTCCCAAAAGCGGCGGAAGGACAGATGAGATCGAGTTGGCCGGCCACGGCGGCGCGAGAAATTTTAATTTTACGGTCGATGACTTAGAGCTCGATGAAACTTATTACTTTATTATAACCGAAGTCGACTGCGGCGAACCGGAGTGGGGTTACAGCGACAAGCTGTTCCGGGTCGAGATAGCCGTCGATAGCGAAGGCGCGGTGAGCGTCACATACAGAGACGAAGACAACGATCTTATCGGACAAGAAGACGTCAAATTCACAAACACTTATATACATCCTCCCGGCGAAGCGGAAATCAAAGGAAAAAAAGCGTTCGAGAGTATATACGCGCCCTCCTATTCCCAATTCACTTTCCGGATAGAGGAAGTGACGGGGGAATACGATGACACTCCCGTACCAAGCGGAATGTCCGATGTGATCAGGGTGACAGGCGCGGATGATTTTACATTTTTGTTCGGAGAACTTACCAACGGCGAGACCTATTACTTTATTGTAACTGAGGATAAGGGCAGCGAGCCGGGCTGGACTTACAGCTCGGAATTGTTCAGAGTCACGGTGACCGTCGACGGCTCAGGTAATACGGAAGTCACATACAGAGACGAAGACAACAATAATATAGGAGAAGAAGACGTCGTCTTCACAAACTCCTATACGCCCCCGGCCGGAGCGGCGGTCATAAAAGGCAAAAAAGAGGTCAAAGGGATCGCCGGAACTGTCAATACGACATTTACTTTTAAGATCGAGGAAACGGAAGATGAAAACGGCGCTGTGCTGAAACCCCTCGGAAGGACGAAAACGATCGAAGTGACCGGCGATAAAGATTTTTCCTTTGTTTTCGATGACCTCGTGACCGGAGAGACCTGTTATTTCAGAGTGACGGAGACCGCCGCCGGCGCAAGCGGCTGGAGCTACAGCAAAGAAGTGTTCCGGGTCACGGTAAGAGTCAGTCCCGCGGGCGTGCCGGAAGTCACATACAGGGACAAAAATAACCAAGTCATTGATGAAAAAGACGTCGTCTTCACCAATACATATTCGCCGCCGACCGGCGGCGGAGAAGAAGGCGGAACCGATCCGACGCCGTCGCCGGACCCGTCCCCATCGCCGGACCCGTCGCCTCCGCCCGAAACGTCACCCCCGCCGGAGTCGTCGCCTCCGCCGCCGACAGATCCGCCGCGCCGCCCTCCGCCGCCCGGTCAAAATCTCGTGCCGGGTGACGATCCGGACACTTGGACCGAACTCGACGATAACGGCGTCCCGACGACCACTTGGCGCTGGGACCCCGAGCTTGAGGAATGGATACCCGAAGACCCGCCGCCCTATGGCGATATGCCGGCGACCGAAGACCCGGGCATATCGGCGGTTGCGTTTTTACTGATGTTCGGCTCTTTTACAGGTTTCATGACGACATTGAGGTATAAAAAAGAGATCGTATACTGAGTTTTCATATCCTGTACAGGATTTCACCGAATAAAGAAAGCAGTCCGATCTGTTTAATGTTGGAGTCGTACCCATCGGAAAAACGAAAATATGCGGAACAGATTATAAAGAACTTTTACAGGCGTCAGATTAGAAAATCTAACGCCTGTATCTTTTTTCGTAAAGATGATGTCGGATCATTTCGCGCTTGCGACAACCTTGAAACCGTATTTTTGTATCGTGGATTCTGTGCTTTGCCCGGCAATAATATCGACAAAAAGCGCGGACGCCGCTCAATAGTCGATTAATCCCTGCTAACCTTTATTCTAAATCAGATTTTGCCACTCCCTGCGGTTATAAAGGACTCTTAAAACATGTACTTCATTCGAGTTTTCATCAGCCGTATAGAACACAGAATAGTTTTCAGCAGGCATCCTTCGCAGCCCCCGCGCGGCGAATAACTCATCTCGTACAAGCGGATAGCGCAGAGGGCTTTGGTCAAGTGTTAAGATATGCTCCTTGATGGAATAAAAGATTCGCCCCGCTGCAAAAGGTTCTTTCAATATTTCCGTGATATATCGCAATATCCCTCTTAAATCGGATTCCGCTGTTGGTTCAATTGTTACATCAAATTTAGCCACGCAGGCCGAACTCCTTCTCTAAGGAATCAAGTACTTCTGTGGCAGAGCGTCCGCGTCCTTCTTTCATGGAAGTAAAACCTTCTTCCAGCAAGCGGTACAGTTCATGCTTCCCGGAAAGGCGCTCATAGTCGGTATTTGAAAGCACTACCAAATCACCTGTTCCATTTTTTGTGATAAAAACAGGCTCGTTGTAAGTGTGGCAGAAATCGGATATTTCGTTGTATTTATTGCGCAGGTCAGAGCTTGGTCTGATGGTTGCCATAACAATTCCTCCGGTTATAATATATACATATGTTATCAAAATATTGATATGATGTCAAGCTGTAACTTCATGTTGAAGTTAGGCGAAACACCGGCAAAAACTCCTATCACTCATTTCTGTTTGTATAGGATTTGCTCTATAAAACTCTTGAAATATCAAGAGAAATCCCCTTGAAACTCAACTTTGAGCCTCAAGGGGTTGGTCCGAGTGCTCGGACTTGAACCGAGGGCCTCCTGAACCCCATTCAGGCGCGATACCAAACTTCGCCACACCCGGATATATCCGAAATCATTGTATCAAAAGGGGTTCGGGAATTCAAGAGTTTTTTGGTTCCGGGATAAACCTCAGGGAAAACGGGGATTTTGCGGCAAGGTATTCCCCGGATATCGCGCGGTTTTATTTTACGGGGCAGACGGGCAGCACGGTGCGGCCGTAAACTTCGTTCAAAACCTGAGCGATCGCGGCGTAGATCGCGGAAAAGCCGCAGAGGACGCCTTCAAAACCCGCGATGACGGTTATATGCTCATTGCCGGTGAAGTCGCCCAAAGCCAACAGGAAGAATAAGAGAGCCAAGGAACTGAAAACGACTTGCAGGGCGCGGTTCATCCTGAGGGTGCCGAAAAACATAAGCAGAGTGAATATGCCCCACAAAAGCAGATAAACGGCCATCGCCCCGGGCTCGGCGGCCGGCGCCCAACCGAGTTTCGGAATGACCCAACAGGCGACGAGAGACAGCCAGAACAGACCGTATGATGTGAAAGCCGTGGCGCCGAAGGTGTTGTTTTTCTTCCACTCCATGATTCCCACTATGATCTGAGCCAGGCCGCCGTAGAATATGCCCATGCCCAATATCATGGCGTTCAGCGGGAAAAACCCCGCGTTATGCACGTTCAGCAATACGGTCGTCATGCCGAAGCCCATTAAGCCGAGGGGCGCGGGATTGCCGGTTTTGTCCCGGATATCAATACTTGTCGAAGGTTCTGCGATTTTTTCGGATGATGACATTTTCAGGAATGCCTCCTTTAAAAGTGAAATATTTGTAATTATAGCATGCGTTCGGGGGGCGTGCAACAGCAATTCAGACAATGAGCCGGGATCGATTTTGTGAATTTTGTATGCAATTTATATGCATTTAAAAAATATAACAGCAACAGCGGAACAAACCGGAAGAATTTTCGACTGAATGTAAAAAGTCCGGAAAGTCGCCTTGTGAGTTAAAGCCCGCGATTGACGGGACCCGGCGGTAATGATATTATTGATCGGAATGATTTGTGTATGAGGAGAAAAATGATGGAGAGAATCCGGAGAATCACGGCAGTCACACTTATCGCCGCGCTGATGGTAACGGCGCTTGCGTCCTGTAAAAAAGCCGAGATAACAGAAGAGGACGTTTATGTCTATGTCCCCGAATACATAAATCTGCCCAAAGACATACAGCACATGGACAACCCTCAATACTTTGACGGCAAACTCTACTTTACGGCGCATATAGTCACCGGAAAGGATTCATATACCGATTCTTACACGGGCGAGAAACATGAATATGACATCACCGAACAAAGGCTGTGTTCGATCAACACGGACGGCACGGGCTTTGCCGAACTCGCGGGATATGAAGCCGAGAAAACCCCGGATTGGCTGCCCGAAGGCGTCGAGGGGAATATGTACATCAATCGCATTGCCCTTGACACGGAAGGCAATATCTGGATATCCGAAAGCGGCAGCTTCTGGTACTATGATCTGCCGGAGGACTTTGACGAGAGCAAAGACGAGATGTGGCAGTACTATGTTGATTACGGCAACGTTAATTCTTTGCGTAAATTGGACAGAACCGGGGCCGAGACAGCGACGATAGACTTGAGCGTCATCACCGGCGACTCCGGCGGCGGATACGGCGTCGGCGGGGGCGGCGTGATCATGAGACCTATGTCCGCCTCATCCGTAAGAACGGCGCCGTCGGCGGGCATGCGGGACAGATATTTTTACATGAGCGGATTAAACGTGGACAATGACGGGAATGTCTATGTATGCGACGGCAACACGAGCGTATATGTTTTTGACTCGTCCGGCGTCTTGCTGTTTAAGATGGACACAGAGGACTATTATCCTGAAATGCTCGTGCGTTTGGGCGACGGGCGCATGGCGGTCTCGTTAT
>Ga0082212_10001623_pt1 | contig 33097 bp, 36 predicted proteins | sample TergutNt197P3_FD_71548 | JGI IMG/M metagenome (GOLD analysis project Ga0082212, IMG submission 71548) | Neocapritermes taracua P3 segment gut microbial communities from Petit-Saut dam, French Guiana - Nt197 P3 | ecosystem: Host-associated > Arthropoda: Insects > Digestive system > Gut ... | reverse complement strand
TTGAGGTTGCGTCAGGCAGAGAGGCGCTTGGATTCTCCCGCTCACCAAACCCTACCTCGTGCCTCATTGAACTGTATACATATGCCGCATGAATACCCCCGAATAGCAGATTTTTTGGAGCAAATAAAAGACTGTTCCACTCTTGAGATTGTATGAGCAGTCTCTTTATTCATGCACTTTTTAAATATGCACCCGCGATACGACAGAAAAAATGTCCGATGTCGTAATAAATGTCGCAACAAATGTCGTATTAAACAAAATGGAGCAAGCGGCGCTTTCCGTCGTAACGGAGAATCCCGCGATAACGGTGGAACAACTCGCGGCGCGGCTTTCAAAGTCCGGCAGAACAGCGCAGCGGTATTTGGACAGTTTACAAAAAAAGAACATGATCCGGCGCGTTGGGGCGAAAAAAGATGGGCATTGGGCTGTGACAAAACCTGATGACACTCAAGGGGGTAAGTGAAATGGGTGAACAAAACGCATCCGCAATTATAGATAAAGTATGGGGATTGTGCGCTGTGCTGCGCGACGACGGCGTGAGTTACGGAGATTATCTTGAGCAGCTCACATATCTCATATTCATCAAAATGGCCGATGAATATTCAAAACCTCCGTTTAGCCGCAACCTCGGCATCCCTGCCGAATACTCATGGGACAAGCTCGCGTCCCTTGCCGGAGCGGAACTGGAAGACCAATACAACGAAACCTTGAAAAAGCTGGGGGATAACACAGGAACGCTCGGAAGGATTTTTACCAAAGCACAGAACCGTATCAGCAACCCCGCGTATTTGAAACGCGTAGTAACAATGATCGGCGCGGAGAGTTGGGTATCCATGTCCTCAGACGTAAAAGGCGATATATACGAGGGGCTGCTTGAAAAGAACGCCGCCGACATCAAAAGCGGCGCTGGGCAGTATTTTACCCCGCGTGTGCTGATAAAGGCTATGGTCGAGTGTCTGCGCCCGCAGACCGGCAAGACTATCGCTGATCCTGCCGCCGGTACAGGCGGGTTCATCCTCGCCGCGTACGACTATTTATCAGACCCATCGCGTTTTTCACTTGACCGTGACCAGCGTGAGTTCTTGAAAAACAGCACATTCCGCGGATGGGAGCTTGTCCCGAATACATATCGGCTCTGCCTGATGAATCTGTTTCTACACAACATCGGCGATATAGACGGCGAACCGCCCATAACGCGAAATGACTCTCTGTTGGCTGATCCCGGCGAACGGTTCGATTACGTGTTGACCAATCCGCCGTTCGGTAAAAAAAGCTCGATGACTTTCACCAACGACGAGGGCGAGCAGGAAACCGAGGATTTGGTGTACAACCGTCAGGACTTTTGGGCGACAGGTTCAAACAAGCAGCTTAATTTTGTTCAGCATATCAATACAATACTGAAATCCACAGGCAAGGCGGCGGTTGTCGTGCCGGATAACGTGTTGTTTGAGGGTGGCGCTGGCGAAACCGTGCGACAAAAACTCCTCGAAACTACAGACCTGCACACCATACTCCGCTTGCCGACAGGTATATTTTACAAGCCCGGCGTCAAGGCGAACGTCATCTTCTTCGATAAGTGCCCCGCGAGCCCGGATGTACAGACAAAAGAGATATGGATATACGATTTTCGCACAAACGTGCATTTTACGCTCATACAAAACCCCGTGAAATATTCTGACTTGCAAGATTTTATTGCCTGCTACAACCCTGAAAACCGTCACCAACGCACAGAAACATTCAGCGAAGAAAACCCTGACGGTCGTTTCCGCCGTTATACTTACGAGCAGATAAAAGAGCGTGACAAAACCAGTCTTGATATTTTCTGGATTAAGGACAAATCCCTCGCCGACCTCGATAATCTGCCTGACCCGGATGTGCTGGCGGGCGAGATTATAGATAACCTTGAAACGGCGATGGAGAGCTTTCGGGAGATCATGGCGGAGCTTGCATTAAATTGATGTTGGAGGTGGGAATACATGCTCACACGGCAAGCAATGGAAGGATGTACATCCTTCCCGCTTGTTAGTAGGGGATTCCCCTGATACCCTACGGATGCTTCCGCATCCGTCTAAGCCCCGCCTTCTGCGGGTCTGCTGCGCATGGGACGCTCTTGCTAAATATGTTGAGAACTCGTTTTCGTCTGTATCAACTGAGTGGAAATATTACGGCAAAGCGTATGGATGGTCGTTGGTTTACAAAAGCAAAAAGAAATCTAATTTACGCTACTCCAAATGCTGATATGTGGCAGATTTCATTGTGCTTTAACGAACAAGCCAGGGAGGAAGCCCGGATTAGTGGATTTTCAGATGATGTTATGCAGTGGTCAGTTGAAAAGTTAAGTGCGCCCCCTTCGGATTTCATCAAACACAGGACTTTGATATTCCTCAATAATGGAACGGCGCAAGTCGTAAATTTTACTTCGTGCCTCTATTACAAGTTTTTCGTCTTCGTCAATTAAGGGGCTATAATTCGGATTACTCTTAGCTTTTTCGTGCTGTCGAATAATCAAGTTGTTTAGATCGACAATTTCAAATGCCTTGCTCCTGATTGCACTCATTAAGTCATGAAGTTTTCTATCCTGCTTAAATATTAGTAAAACAATTTCAAAATGATATACGGTAAACTCGTTAAGTATTGCAATTAAATTTTCTTCTTGTCCGTCACATAGTCGGGCAATCCGCGCAAAGTAATTTGAAGCACTTTCGCGTAGGTCAACTGACCACTTATACCTGGTTGCCGTGATGGTGTTAAGATAGTTCGAGTGCTTGGCAGTTTTTTTTGAATTTCGTATTGAAGCGACTGAAACAAAGACGGCAGCTAATGATGCAATGAAAGTCAATCCTATTCCGATGGCAGCAAAAATATTGAATATGTTATCGGGCATCGTTTTTTCCTCCTGCATAAAATAAGGCAATAATCTGAATCAACAAACACAAACGGAGATGTGCTATTCGTCATCGTCTTTCGGTTCGTAGAAGTAATCAACATCCCGTTGAACCTCGCCGCTTAAAAGCGTTTTGCGTCGAGCTAAACGCTCTCTCGCCTGTGCCAGAATTTCTCTAATCTTGCGTTCAAAATCGGCTTTCGGCGGCATTGCTGTCCAATATTCCGCGACGGCTATACCTGATACCTGACTTATCAAGTTCGAGCATTTCGATTTTTTCGCGGCTTGCGGTCGCACACAAGATCAAACCAATAGGTGATTCTTCGCCTGGTTGACGTTCATAACGGTCAAGCCATTTCAAATAAAGCGCCATTTGACCGAAATACTCCGCCTTGAATTTGCCAAGTTTTAATTCGATAGAAACGAGCCGCTTCAATACTCTGTGATAGAACAGCAAATCAAGTACGATGTCATCGCCGTCGAGTATCATCCGTTTTTGGCGCTCCACAAACGAAAACCCGTGACCAAATTCGAGTATAAATGCTTCGATTTCTGAGAGAATCGCCTTTTCTAAATCCGCTTCAAGAAAATTCTCTTTTAAGCCAAACAAATCAAGCAAATATGGGTCTTTGAAAACATTAAACGGAATAACGGAATCATGTGACAATTCCGCGTTGGCAATTTCCCTGCGTTCGTAGGCTTTGCGTGAAATTTGGCGGCGCAACTCTTTTGTACCGTAATTTCGTTGAGTGGCGTCTTGAGCATAATAGAGCCGTGCCTCCTCGGTTTTTATCGGCATCAGTTCAATGAAATGCGACCAACTCAATTTTGTCGCCAGTGGCGACAAAATCTCCGCGTCAGGAAATTGCTCCGCAAATTGCATCATTCTGTAAATATTTCGTTCAGCAAAATTTCTGCCATATCTTTCCATCAATTTTGTCGCCAACTCCGACAAAATCTTTTTCCCGTATGCGGCACGTTTGAAGTCAAGGATTGCGGAACTGACATAACGTCCCACTTCCCAAAACATCAAAGTAGATTCATGGTTGATATGTGCTGCGGCACGAGATTTGCGGCTCTCGATAATCTCAACCACACTCTCAAATAATTGTGATTCGTCAATGAGAGTTGTGTTTTGTACTGCAAGTTCTTTCTTCGCTTTACTCATGTTCATTCTCCTTTTGATGCGATGCGGGTTTACGCCCGTTTCTTGCTCTGCCATCGGGCGGTTTTGGTGTACCTTTGGGTATAAGCCAGCCGCCTTTTAATCTAACGACACCTTTGACTTGCCCATTCGCACATAACGCTTGTACACGTCTATTCGAGATACCCCATTCATCAGCGGCTTCTTGCGGAGTCATCCAATTAAAATCCATACAAAACACCTCGCCAGATAAATCTGCTGACTTATATTATACAACGTAATTGCGAATATTTCAAGCGAAAATTTGTAAATATTTTTCTGTGTCAAAAAACAGTCCTTGACAATATTATCCGAATGGGCTGTTCACAGGGTACTAGCCAGAAAGTGGACTCCTATGGTAAAATGAAGTTATGAATGACGAAAATATGTCAACAATAAACCTCCATTAACGGAAAGACGCACCCATGGACTTCTATTACGACAAATACGGTCCAAGGGTAGCGGTCTTTATTGTTGCGCCCAAAAAAGTCTTGCGCCCTGAAGTGCTCTTTTTGTTTTTGCTGACTTAGATGTCAGATGATTTTGTAAAGGGGAATGATCGATCATGGCCTTGGAAGCGAGTTTGCCCAAAACTTATGACCCTCAGGCGGTGGAGAAGAAGTGGTACGATTTCTGGGAGGAGAACGGTTTTTTCTCCCAGACTGTGGATCTGGGGAAAAAACCCTTCAGCATTGTTATGCCGCCGCCCAATGTGACGGGGGTGCTGCATCTGGGACATGCTATGGACAACGCCCAGCAGGATGTGTTGGCGCGTTTCAAGCGTATGCAGGGCTACAACACTTTGTGGCTGCCGGGTACGGATCACGCCGGTATTGCCACGGAGGCCAAAGTGACGGAACAGTTGGCCCGGGAAGGGACGAGCCGTGAGGAGATTGGGCGCGAGGGGTTTATGGAGCGCGCTTGGGCTTGGAAACGGGAGTACGGGGGCAATATTACAGGGCAATTACGCCGCCTGGGGGCGTCCTGCGATTGGTCCCGGGAGCGGTTCACGATGGACGAGGGCTGCAGCGCGGCGGTACGCCGGGTTTTTGCGTCGCTGTATGAACGCGGCTTGATTTATCGCGGCAACTATATTATCAATTGGTGTTCGAAGTGTTTAACCACCATTTCGGACATTGAAGTGGAGCATGTTGAGAAGCCTGGTCATCTGTGGCATATACGTTATCCGGCTGCTGACCAGGATGTGGGAGAGGGTCTGGCGGGTGCGGCAAGGGGTTTCGCGGGCGTCGTGGTGGCGACGACCCGGCCGGAGACTATGTTGGGTGATGTAGCGGTGGCTGTGCATCCCGATGATGAACGGTATCAACATCTCATCGGCAAGCATGTCATACTGCCGCTGATGAACAGGAAGATTCCGGTGATCGCCGATGCTTATGTGGACAGTTCTTTTGGGACGGGCGCCGTTAAAATCACGCCGGCTCATGACCCCAATGATTATGATATGGGTCTCAGGCATGGCCTTGAACAGATCAGCATTCTGGACGACGCCGGTTGTATTAATGAGAGCGGCGGCCCTTATGGCGGGTTGTCCGGTCAGGAGGCCCGCCGTCGGGTGGTGGCGGATCTGGAGGCTTTGGGGCTGCTTGAGGGTGTTGAGGATCATGACCACGCGGTGGGGCAGTGCTACCGCTGCGGCACGGTGGTGGAACCCCGGGTGAGCCGTCAGTGGTTTGTGCGGATGGCGCCTTTGGCGGAGCCGGCCATGGAGGCGGTGAAGCAAGGGCGCATTGAGTTTGTGCCGGATAGGTTCGCGCGGATCTATCTGGGCTGGCTGGAAAATATCCGGGATTGGTGCATTTCACGTCAGCTCTGGTGGGGGCACCGAATTCCTGTGTGGTATTGTCAGGAGTGCGGGGCGGAGATCTGCGGGGTGGAGGATCCTTCCTCGTGTCCTCAGTGCCGTGGCGCGCGGCTTGAGCAGGATAAGGATGTGTTGGATACCTGGTTTTCATCGGCTCTTTGGCCGTTTTCGACCATGGGCTGGCCCTTGGAGACGGAGGAATTGCAGCAGTTCTATCCTACCAGCGTGTTGGTGACGGGGCGGGATATTATTTTCTTCTGGGTGGCCCGCATGATTTTTATGGGGCTGGAATTTATGGGGGACGCACCTTTTGACAAGGTGATGATTCACGGGCTTATTCTGGATCGGGAAGGGCAGAAAATGTCCAAAACCCTCGGCAACGGTATTGATCCTTTGGAGGTTATTGACCGGTATGGCGCCGATACGCTGCGCTTCATGCTGTTGACGGGCAACACGCCGGGCAATGATTTGCGGTTCTACGCGGAGAAGCTGGACGCCACCCGGAACTTTCTGAATAAGATCTGGAACGCGTCGCGGTTTGGCTTGATGCATCTGGAGGATTTCGAGCCTGCCGGTGGGGAGAGGTTGTCGTCGGATTGTCTGTCTCTGGCTGACCGCTGGATTCTGTCCCGTTATGAAGGGATTGCGGAGGAGGTGACGCGCCGCCTGGAGGATTTTGATCTGGGAGAGGCGGGGCGGCTGCTCTATGAGTTTGTTTGGAACGAGTTGTGCGATTGGTATATTGAAATGGCCAAGCCGCGTCTCTATGGCCGCGGGGTGAGATCTGGGGAAAGTGTGGCAGCGGAAACGACGGAAACGACGGGAATGTCAGAATCACAGGAAACAGGAGAAGCGGCGGAAACGTCAGAATCGCCGGAAGCGGCTATGGGGACGGCGCGCACGGTTCTTTATACGGTGCTGGAAGGGAGCCTGCGGCTGCTGCATCCGTTTTTGCCCTTTCTGACAGAAGAGATCTGGCAGCATCTTCCTCATGAGGGGGAGACTGTTATGTTGCGGCCCTGGCCTCAGCCTGCCGGATTCCGGGATGAGAAGCTGGAAAAAGACATGGAAGCGCTGATTGAAGTGATCCGGGCTATCCGCAACATTCGGTCAGATTACGGGGTGGCCCCCAGTCGCAAAATCAAGGCGGCGCTCTTCTGCGCCGACGCCGGTGTCCGGGATCTGATGCGAGGGGCTTCGGCGGATATTGAGCTTATGGCTGGTTGTGATGACATGACGGTGTTGGATGATCTGGCCAACAAGCCGGAACAGGCGGCCGGCGCCGCCCTGGATGGGATTCAGGTTTTTGTGCCGCTGCGGGGGTTGCTGGATCTTGATAAAGAGCGCCTGAAAATCGAGAAGGAGCTTGCCGCCGCCGGCGAGGAAGAGAAACGGCTGGCCGGGAAACTGAAGAATCCGGGGTTTGTGAATAAGGCGCCGGCGGAGGTTGTGGCCGGGGAACGGGAGAAGCTGGCCGCGGTGCAAAAACGTTTGGAGTTGTTGCGGCAACGGTTATTGACAATTGACAAGGCTGATATCCTTCAGCCTGTGGACCAAGGCTGATATCCTTCAGCCTGTGGACCAATGTGGGAGACGACGTCTGTGCTTGATCAATACAGCGCAACCTCTTTGCTGAGAGTAAACCGATGGCAGAGCTCAGCGGCCCCGTCAGCCGCAAGATTTCGCGCGAAGATCAAACATACCTGCAGGGAGATTGAAGACGATGGACGCGTTCAAACACTATGATCAAGCTATAGCTTACCTGCGCGGTTTGGCTGCATTTGGCATCAAGCCAGGGTTGGAGCGCATGGAAGCTTTGCTGGCGCTTTTAGGCAATCCCGAAAAGAGAGCGAAATTCATACACATTGGTGGCACCAACGGAAAGGGGTCGACACTGGCTGTCATGGAAGCGGTTTTCGAGCGGCTCGGCTGGCGGACGGGTCGCTATATTTCCCCCCATATGCATGACTGGCGCGAACGCATTTGTTGGGAGGGCAAGATAATCTCTGAGGAGGATGTGCTCCGGGGCGTCAACATAATCTGCCCGCTCGCACGGGCTGTTGAAGCCCAAGGACTGGAACATCCGACGGAATTCGAGGTATCTACCGCCCTGGCGTTCTGGTATTTTGCCGAAAAATTCTTTGTGGAGGAAAAGCGGTTTGATGCCCATAATGGGATCGTGTTGCTAGAGGTGGGCATGGGTGGCGCCATTGATTCGACCAATGTCATTGATCCTGAAGTTGTCGTGATGACAAGCATCAGCCTGGATCATATGGATTACCTGGGTGGGACCCTGACGCAGATTGCCGGTGTCAAAGCCGGCATTATTAAGGGAGGGAAGCCGGTTGTCGCGTCTTTTCAGCTTGATGAGGTCTGGCAAGTGCTCGCGGCGGTATGCCGTGGGCGCGGTGCTCCGCTGATCTGTGCCGGTCTTGCGGAAGGGGCCGGTCAGCCAACAGGCGGGTCTGAGTGGGTGGAGGCAGAGGTCGAGTTGCCGGGCGAGACCGGGCCGCCCGGGGTCGAATCGTGGCCCTCTGCCGACGGGTGGGCTTATGCCGTGCCTTTGCCGGCCTTGTCGCCTGAAGGGGCGGAGCATTCAGTCCGCTTTGATTATTATGGTCTTGACGCTAACCTTTCCGGCTGCGAAGTGACCTTAGCCGGCCGGCACCAGGTTCTGAACGCGGCGACAGCTTTGGCGGCGGTGGAGGTGTTTCTGCAAAGGGAGAGGGGCTCTGTTTCCCAATGGTCAGGTATCAACCTGATGGCGTTATCGAGTTGTCAATTGTCTATTGATGTCAAATGGCCGGGCAGGCTGGAACTCATCCGATGCACCTACCTTGATAAAACTGTTCGAGTGCTGTTGGATGGCGCCCATAATGAGGACGGGGTGCGGGTTTTGCGGGAAGCTTTGGTTCAGGGATATCCCCGCCGCCGTTTGGTTATTTGTTTCGCTATGCTGGCGGATAAAGCTGTTGAGGCGTCGCTGGGAGTGCTTATGCCCTTGGGGGATGCTTTTGTGATGACGCGGCCGCCTTCTTCCCGCGCCGGCGATTGGAAAAAGTTGGCGTCAATGGTGCGAGGGGCGGGATATTTGTGTGTTGAAGAAGAAAATATTGAGAGCGCGATGAGGCGGGCGATGTCTCTGTGCGGCGAAGAGGATCTGTTGTGTGTGACCGGGTCTCTCTATATGTTGGCACAGGCGCGTTCTTATGCGCTTAGCTGCGTTGTTTAGTATGAACGAGCCTAGGATTCTGTCCAGCCAAAAACACCTACTGCCTTGCGGCGTATGCCGGCGCGATGGGGCGTCAGATCCCTGGAATAAGATTGATCAGAGCGGTTTTTGGGGCCAAATCCGAAAATTTTTTTAGAAAGTGTTATTCGTTCAAAAATTGGCAATAATGGATGTAGAGCTTGTGAAAAGTCCGAATGTTTTGACTTTTTCTTCACAAGTGATATACTGATTCTAATAATTAAATAAAGCTTGGATGAAAGGGGGCCACTGTTATTAAAACGATCAAAATTCCTGAGGCGACGGTAATCAGGCTTTCTGTTTATTCCCGGTTTCTTTCTCTCATTGACGACAAAGGGATTGTTACCATCTCTTCGGGAGATATCGCTGAAGGTGTTGGCGTCAGTCCGGCGCAGGTGCGCAAAGATCTGGCTTATTTCGGAGAGTTTGGCATACGTGGTGTTGGATACAATGTCAAGGATCTGTATGACCAGATCATGAAAATCCTGGGCTTAAGCAAGGAATGGAATGTCGCGCTGATTGGACTTGGGAATCTGGGGCTGGCGTTGAGCTCTTATCGGGGATTCCGGGACAGAGGATTCAACATCACCAGTATTTTTGACAACGATCCCAAGAAGATCGGTATGTCTGTTAATGGGATTGAGGTTTATTCTGTTGATCGCCTACAAGAAATTGTGCCTTACAACTCAACCCATATTGGCGCCATAACGGTGCCGTCGGATGTCGCTCAAGATGTAGCGAATGCGCTTGTTCAGTGCAATGTTAAGGCTATCTTGAACTTCGCGCCGATTGTTCTGAATGTACCGCCGGAGATTGAATTGCGCAATGTTGATCTTGTTGTCAATCTTGAGGTTTTGTCCTTTAATATCGGCCAAAAACTCGCTTAATAGCCGCTCCGAGGTTGGAAATTAGAGCAAGGGAAAGGACTCGGAGGAAAGAGCATGCTGATACTTGCTTCGGCGTCGCCGAGGCGTTGCGATCTTTTGCGGGCTTGGGGGTATACGTTTTGTCGGCGCAGCGTCGAAGCTGATGAGTCTTTTCCTGATGGCGTTTGCCCTCGGGAAGGGGTCAAGATGATAGCTTTGCGCAAAGCAAAAGCGCTCATAGCCGGATCGTTTGTTCATGATTTGACCCTTCACGCGCCCGCTGAAAAACCGATTTGCAGCGGCGAGCTGCCAAGTGTCGGTGAATCGGTTTTTGTCCGGCAGGGGCCTGTTGTTTTAGCGGCGGACACGCTGGTTGTTTTGCGGGGAGCGGTTTTGGGCAAACCCAGAAATCGTGCTCATGCTCGTGAGATGCTGCTATCTCTTAGCGGCAAAACCCATACGGTTCTTACGGGTGTGGCTGTGATGGCGTCGGTGAGAGGGGGTGATCAGACATGGCATGAGACGGCTCGGTCGGTAACGTTGGGGCAATCGATAGAGTGGATGCCGCCAACTACGCGGGCTGAGGCGACTTTGGTCGAGTTTGTACGGCTTAGTGATGAGATCATTGAATGGTATCTTGATACCGGTGAAGGGACAGATAAAGCGGCTGGTTACGCGATTCAGGGTCTGGGGAGCCGCCTGATCGCGAGGCGTCAGGGTTCGGAGTCCAATGTGATTGGCTTGCCTATGGAGGTTGTGACGTCTATTTTGGATTCGCTGGGGGTCCGGCGGAACGTGACATGATGAAGTCGAAAAAGAAAATGACGAAAATGACGGATTGAGGAGAGAGAATATGAGATACCGTATGACGGAGCTGCCCAAGGATCTTCAGCCGCGGGAACGGCTATTCCGATATGGCGTGGAGCCTTTGACGGACGCTGAGCTTCTAGCCATTGTCTTGCGCACAGGATCCCAAGAGGAAAACGTGTTGGAGATGGCGGAAAGAATTCTGTTGGAGATAGGAGGGTTAGGCCGCCTTGGTCGGATGTCGGCTTTTGATCTGACGGAACAGAACGGCATTGGTCCCGTTAAGGCGGGTCAGATTCTGGCGGCCCTTGAGTTGGGCAAGCGCATGCGGCAGTCTTCGGTTCCCCGGCCCAGAATTACATCGCCTGAGGACGCGGCGAATTTGGTTATGGACCAGATGAGTGGTCTCGATCGGGAGCATTTTTGGGTCATTATGCTCAACACCAAGAATTGTTGTTTGGGTATTGATAAGGTTTCGGTCGGTTCTCTGAACGCAACGGTTATCCATCCGCGCGAGTGTTTTAAGGAAGCCATCCGCCGCAGCGCCAATGCGGTTATCCTAGTACATAATCATCCCAGCGGGGATACGGAGCCCAGCCCGGAGGACCGGCAGATAACAGCGCGTTTGGTGCAGGGGGGCAAATTGCTGGGTATTGAGGTTGTGGATCATATTATTATTGGCGACGGGATTTTCTTCAGTTGTAAGGAAGGTCTTATCTTCTAGGATTGGAAAGGTTCTAGGATTGGAAAGGATGGTATAGGTGTTTATGTCGCGGGATTTGGGTATTGACCTGGGTACGGCGAATACGCTTGTGCATATGAAGGGCAAGGGTATTGTGATTTGTGAACCGTCGGTGGTGGCGATTCGGTCTGATAACAACGAGCCGTTAGCGGTGGGGGATAGGGCTAAGGAAATGATTGGCCGTACCCCGGGCAATATTATGGCGGTTCGGCCTCTCAAAGATGGTGTGATTTCTGATTTTAACGTGACTTTTAAAATGCTGAAGTATTTTATTTCTCAGGCTTTGGGATCTCCTTTTGTGTTTGCCCGTCCGCGGGTGGTGATCTGTGTGCCATCCGGGGTGACGGCGGTGGAGGAAAGAGCTGTCAAGGAAGCCGCAGTGGCGGCGGGGGCCAAAGAGCCCATTATTCTTGAGGAACCCATGGCGGCGGCGATAGGCGCTGATATGCCCGTTAGCGATCCTACGGGGAACATGATTGTGGATATTGGCGGCGGTACAACCGAAGTGGCGGTGATCTCCATGGGGGGGATTGTGACGGCGGGGTCTATCCGTGTGGCCGGCGACGAAATGGATGACGCCATCATTGCTTATATTAAGCGCCATTATAATTTATCGGTGGGGTATCAGTCGGCAGAGGAAATCAAGAAGAAGATCGGATTCGCTTATATGCCGGAAAAAGGGCTGGTTTACTCGATTAAGGGGCGTGACCTGATGACGGGGCTGCCTAAAACCATTGATATTAAGTCGGAGGAGATTACGCTGGCGCTGAGTGAGCCTGTGGCCAGCATTATTGACGCTGTCAAGGTTTGTTTGGAGAGAACGCCGCCGGAGTTATCGGGAGATATTATGGACCGGGGTATCATTATGGCGGGGGGCGGGTCGCTTCTGCGCAATTTGGATCGCCTCCTTGCCGATGAAACGGGAATACCGGTTCATTTGGCTGAAGATCCGCTGGTGTGCGTGGCTATGGGCACAGGCAGAGTGTTGGAAAATGAAAGAATCCTTAAGAAGATTGCGGCCATGCAGAAAAGCTAACGGTTTTTCCTACCGCCTTCAAAAGAGATCAGGATCCATTGAATTCAGATCAAGAGGTGAGAGACATGAAAAGAAGGATAGGCGCCATTGGCGTATCTGTGATTGTCTTTGCCGTGGTTCTGGGGACGATTACCGTCATGCGTCTGACGAGCCTGGGGGCGGCCTTTTATAATCCTGTCGGAGACGTTATGAACGGTGCGCTTTCTCCGGCGGAGAGGTTTTTTTTGCGTGTGAGCGGCGGCGTGGGGGATGTGGCGAATTCGCTGTTTGGTTTTGGTGTTCAGGAGGAAAACGAAACTTTGCGCCAGGCGGTGGAGGATTTGGTGGCGGAAAACGCTCTGCTGCGCGAACAGTTGGCTGGGTCCGAACGGGTTCGTGTTTCCAGTGACAGCGAGTTTCTGGAGCTCTATCGGGATAAATTGGTGGTCGCCGACGTTATTGGCCGCAATCAGAACGCTTGGTATCAAACGGTTAAGATCAACAAAGGCCGCCGACATGGGATTATTCTGAACGCGCCGGTTTTGACTCATGCCGGGTTGGTGGGAAAAGTTGTTTCACTGACGGAAACCACGGCCCAGGTGTTGTTGCTGACGGACGCCCAGGGTCAGGCTTCGGCTTTTGTGCGCGATGTTCGGGGCGAAGCTGTTTTTGGCGTGATCTACGGCGCCTACAGGCAGGGTTCGCGGTTGCAGGAACGGGAGACGCTCCGGATGGATTTTCGACAAGAGGACGAGGTGGTTGTGGGGGATTTGGTGCTGACATCCGGTCTGGGCGGCGTGTATCCAAAGGGTGTGGTCATTGGAACGGTGGCGGATGTGGTGATGAACCCTTCGGGGCTCATGAAGACGGCTTATGTAACGCCGGCAGTAGGTTTTGACGCTATAGAGGCGGTTTCTGTTCTTTGTGGGGGAGTCTCTGAGGAATGATTCTTGCGTTAGCGAAGGCACTTGCTTAGCGAAGGCACTTGCTGGAATACAGATGAGTCGACGCCCGGACAGTCCTTGTTTCCGGAGCCGCGTTGCATTAATGATGTTGCTAATAAATTATAGAGGAAAAATATAAATTGAACATTTTTCTTTTGAAGATATCTTGATGGATTTGCCTATAGGCGGGGAATCGCCAAATATCCAGGCTTTTTGCTCTTGACATTTCTAATCCTTTAAAATATACTCAGTTCAGACAAAAGCAACGGCAGACGCAATGGGAAAAGAATGGTTTTAACTTTAATCATGATTCTAGCCCATTGTTTCTGTGGAGTAAGAGAACATATTAAGAAGGAGGATGAGGAGTGAAGAATAAGGCTGTTATCGCGGTTCTGACGTTGGTTCTGTGTCTGGGCTTGGCGATACCTGTATTCGCGGGTTCGCCCGCTAAGGATTTTGATTTTGCTCTGAACGCGGGAGGTAGTGCTTATGATGCCGGTTTAAAGACTGACAGAGCCTATCACGCGGATATTTACCCGCAGGGCGGCAATGTAAGCAAAAGCGCTTATTTGGTGTTCGACATTCGCAAGTTTGAAAACGATGAAAATGGCTCTAAGTATTTGACCTACAGAGTGGCTAGCCAGGATTTGGCTCCAATGAAGATCTATTACAAAAGCTCTGTCAATATGGATGATATTCAGTGGAATACAGTTCGCTTGTATGCCAACAGATACGGTCAGGGAATTGTGACAATGAATGGTGTCTGGTATCCGTGATTTGATTTTTTGGTTGGTGTTGACGGAACCTGGTGTTCGCCGGGATGGAACTCTGGTTCCTATAGGCGGACTCAGGTTCTGTTTGGTTTTTCGGAAGGAGTTTTTTGTGAAAAGACCGCTTGCTTTTTTGCTGATAATGGTTCTTCTTTTGGGGTTGACTGCCTGCGCGCCGACGGAGGGAAAGCTGGTTTATAACATTCTTGTTGATCCCGGCGTTGTGTTGAGCACCGAAAAAGCTGAGGCCGCCACCTATAAAGTGGAGCGGGCTAATCTGTTGGATTATTACGGCCATTTTGCGAAGAGGTTTCTTGCCAGTGCCTCCATTCCGAACGACCAAAGAGCGAAATCCGAGTATGCGGTTCGCGCCACAGACGGCAGCGAGTTGCTGATCAACCCGATTTCGGGAATTCATTATATCGTGCCTGCCTATGAGTATATCAGCGGGGTTTTTAATTACCGATCCGCCGGGGCTGCTGATCCGGCGAGGGATGATACCCTGTTTTTTGAGAGGGACGTGGATTTACCTTTTATGCCCCGGGCCCGGGCTGAAGATATCGTCAAGGAGGAGGTGTCAAGAGTTCAGGCTGGGGATGTCAGGGGAACGGTTTTTTTTCTTTTTGAGCGGTATACTTTAAACGTGAAAGAGACTTTTGCGTTGGATCATAGGAGCTTAAGCGCTCGAGAAGAGGACAAGCTGGCTGTGGAGCGGCAAGAGAACCCCCGTGAGGGTGAGGAGAGTGCCGGCAAAGGTCAATGGGGTGTGGAGGACGATTGCTACTATGTTGTGATGGAGGTGTGTTTGGATGACATTCCTCTGCTGGGAAAAAGCCGGGATTTGGATTATTTGCTGGTCTATGGGGTTACGGTTGAAATCTGTTATGGGGCGGAAGGGATCAGATATCTGAAGGTTTCTCCGATATATGAGGTGCATGATGAGGCCTTGAGTTCAGGCACAATTATCAGCGCGGCGGATGCTTTGGCGTGTGTGAAAGCAAAATACGCCGGCATTATTTCGACGAAAGAAACGACGGTGAAGAGTTTGGAGCTGTGTTACGCGGCCTTTCCTGACGACGCTACCCAAAAGAATTATCATCTGGTTCCGGCATGGTGCGCCGAGTTACAGGAAAAAATGCTGCTTGATGACGGCAAGACGTATTATGTCACGTCGACGCTGTATTTTAACGCCTATACAGGCAAAGAGTTTCTGTAATGGGTTAACTGAGGATGGAGCGCGTATGGGAGATAAATTGATGAAAACCTCCTGGCGGCCTGGGTATGATATGAAAGAGGCTGACAAAAAGGAGCTTGTCAAACATTTCTGGCGTGAGCTTACCCACAATGGGTTGGTGAATTTCTTGCGGATGGATTTGTATCGGGCCTTCGTGTCACGAGTGTTTCCACTGGCTGTGCTGGGCATGACTTTCATGCTGCTTATCAGCGTAAATCACCAGATTAATGAATTGAATATTGATGTCGCTTATTTGCATATGGTGAGCCAGAGCAGCGCCTTCAACGATATTTTCTATGTTTTGGCGGCGCTGCCTTTTGCGGCGGCTTTTTGTCTGGATTGGAATCACCAGTTTCTGAAACCACTGCTTATCCGGGGCAGCGCGGTTCCTTACGCGGTTTCTAAAATTGTCACTTGTGCTTTGTCGGGGTTTGCGACCGTTGCGTTGGGAGAAACGTTGTTCATTTTGGTGCTGCGGTTGAAGGTGCCTTTGGTGTACCCGAAAGGTCCCGCGTTTTTATCTACGGTTCAGTTTACCCATGGGACGCTTTTGGCGGATGGTCATTCTGTCCTTTATTTTGTGATTCATATTGTTGGGATGTCGCTGGGAGCGGCGTTTTATGCCGTGTTGGCTTTGCTGGTTTCGACCAAGTTCCAGAATGTTTTCGTGGTGTTGGCTTCGCCCATGATTCTGGCGGTGACCTTTCGCACGCTTTCGGATACACTTTTCGTCTGGCTGCCGACTTGGGCGACGCCGACGGTTGTGCTGATCGGCAGGAGTGTCTTGGAAAACAAGTCTGGGGTGCCGCTGCCCGTCTGGTCTTTTCTGTATGAAACTGTTGTTTTTTGGCTGGTGGGCATTCCTCTGAGCCTGCTCATTATCCGGCAGCTGAAAAGGAGGATGGCCTATGGATAAGTTTTGGAAAAAGGCTGCGGGGATCCTGTCGTGTGGCTGGCTTAACATTCGCAAGTGGCCGGGCAATCCCCGCATTTATGTTATTGTACTGCTGTTGGCATCGTTTTTGCTTTCACTGTTGGTTTATGTCCGCAGGTTTTGCGCGGACGCGGATATTGGCGTGACCCCGTGGCTGTTTCCTTTTTTGATGGACAACCCGTATTTGGTGTTTATTTTTATGCTGGGTATTCTGCTGCTGTTTTGCGACGCGCCTTTTGTTGATTCGCATCAGTCCAGTATGATGATCCGTATGGGGAAAACGACTTGGGCCCTGGGGCAGATTTTTTATATTATGGTGGCGTCGGCGCTGTATTTTGCCACCATCTTTGTGTTGTCGAACCTGCTGATGCTGCCTCATGTGGGGTTTTCCTCGGGGTGGGGTCAAATCATCGGGACTTTGGCTCAGACGAACGCGGGGGGGGCTTATGGCGTGCCTTTCTTTTTCAGTTATCGGATTATGATGGATTATTCGCCTTTTTCGGCTATGGCCTGGTGTTTTTGTTTGTCTTGGCTCATCGGTGTGTTCTTGGGATTGGTTCATTTTGTGATTAACCAGAGTTTGGGACGGGGGTTCGGAACGGCGTTGGCGCTGTTCCTGATTTTCCTGCCTTTCTTTGCTTTTGATATGGGCAGCGGGAAGCTGTTTGCTTTGGATGTTGGCGGTTTTTATAAAAATATTACAATCGATTATTTTTCACCGGTGTCTTGGGCGAGTCTCAACGCAATCGATGTGGCCAATTATAAGCCGCTGCCGCCGCGTTCGTACGCGCTGAGCGCCCTTGTGGGGATTAATGTTGTTTTGAGCGGGTTGGCTGTGCTGGTCGTAAGGAAGAAAAGTGTTGACATTATGCCGCCTGTTTGAGATATGGAGGCGGGCGTTTCGAACATCGAATATCGAACAAACGAGCAGGGGGGTGCGTTATGCTTCAAAGTGGAATTCGGGTCAGGGAGGCGACCAAATCATTCAAGGATAATATTGTTTTTTATAATGTTTCAATGGCCGCGGAGCCGGGGGAGATTACAGGCGTTGTCGGACGAAACGGCTCGGGTAAGACGGTCCTCTTTAAGTGCATCTGTGGTTTTATGCCGCTCACGACCGGGAGAATTACGGTGGGCGGCCATGAAATTGGCCGTGAGGTTGATGTGCCCAAAAATATTGGCATTATTATTGAGGCACCGGGGTTTTTACCTAATTACAGCGGGTTTCGCAATTTGAAGTTTCTGGCGGGGATTCAGCGCAAGATCGGCTGCAAGCAGATACAGGAAACCATGGAATTGGTGGGGCTGGATTGGAAGAGCAAAAAACCTGTGGGTAAGTATTCCTTGGGAATGCGCCAGCGGTTAGGTATTGCCCAAGCGATTATGGAGGATCCGGCTTATCTTGTGTTGGATGAGCCGATGAACGGACTTGATAACACCGGCGTGGACGATATGCGTAAGCTTTTTTTGTATTTGAGAGAGCTTGGGAAGACAATTCTTGTGGCTTCTCATGACGCCAATGACATTGATATTTTGTGTGATCGGGTTTATGAGATTGATACAGATTCGTTTACACAGATTCGATGATGAGAAAATGACGCGTTATGCTTTCTTGGGTAATATTTGTATAAGTGAGAATAGTTTTTGGATGGTGTTGCCGGCAAATCTGTTGTAGAATAGTACCAAGAACAACAAAAGGAAGGAATTCAAATGGCAAAACTGGCCGATCTGAACGCGTATCGCGTTTTAAATGATATTGAAGATCTGAGAAAGAATATCCGGCCTATTGAGCTCTTCCATATTATCGCGCCGGTGACTCTTCATATTCTCAGGTCGATCGAGCCGGAGGATGAGTTTGCCGATGAACATAGAGCCTATATTGAAACCTTGGAGCAAGAGATGGCGGCGCCGGTGATTGATGTGCTCAAAAACTCTTTGGATTTGTTGGAAAAGATTTGCCGTGAGACGCCTACCGCTGTTCCGGCGGCTATCGCTGTTTTGAGTCAGGACACAGCTGTACAGCAGATTTTTCGCTATTATGATAAGCTCATATATGACAGAATTCGCATTCTTAAACGGGCTGAGAGAGAAGGCAAGAGAATTACGCAAGAGCTGCCGCCGTTGCCGCCGATGCCGGAAAAAGATATTTCGGAACGAGAAGAGGCGAGTGTCGTGAGCAGACTGGATGTCAAACGTGTCCGGACAGAACTTGACAGACTGCAGAAAGCCGCGGGCCGGTTCGGATTTTATACTAAAATATTGGCAAGGAATCTGGATCTTGTTTCCAAAAATCACGGATACGCGGAACTCATCCCGGAATTGGCGTTTCTCGCCCGCTATGCGGATGAGAGTGGCCGGCTTATTCTGCAGGGTACAAGGAATATAGGTGTGCTGGCGGAACGAACCATCGATGTTTTGAACAGTCTGCCTTTTGACAGAATTGATACGGATGGCGACAACTGACAGAAGAAACATGTTTACCTGTTGACAAAATCAGGCATATTATACTACATATTATGAGATATTTACTATTGGCGCTTATATTCATAGTCGCCTTGATTGCGCCGGGCACGGTGTTCTTTTATCTGTCGCCATGGGGGATCCGGCCTGACTTAATGATGCTTTGGTTGATTTATCTGTCTCTGTATTCCCAACCACGCGGCGCTTTGCTGGGAGCGTTTGTGATGGGGTTCTTGACTGATCTTTACATGGGCAGCGCCATCGGACACTATACGTTTACCCTTTGTGCCACGGCGCTTATCTGCATCCGGCTGCAGAAAGGCTGGGATAAGGGGAGAATCCTGCCGGTGACCGCGCTGGTTTTGGCCGTGACGCTGGCCGGGCAGACCATTATGGTTTTATTGGCTGCGCTGGCGGGGGCTGCTCAACCTTTGGCGGCGACCGTTAAAGTTGTTCTTGGTGTTTCTCTGTACAACACTTTGTTGACGCCGCTGACGTTTCCACTGGTTCGCCGTCTCTTTGTCCGGAGGATTTTCCGCGCGGAACCTCTTTATCCTGATCTTGGTTAATCCTGATCCTCATCCTAATTGAGGATCGGGAGAAGAATTTAACGGAGTACGAAGACGAATGTCACGGAGTGAAGCAGGTTGAAACACAAAGTCATTGATAACAAACAACAAGAACCGGGGAGCGTTGCCCATAAACGTATGACGGGGCTGGGGCTGTTCTGTGTTCTGATGTTTTTGCTGCTGGAGTTCAATTTATGGCGGGTGCAGATTGTTAACACCGAGTATTACGCGGAAAAGGCTTTGGGCAATATTGTGAAGCCGGCGGCGACTTCGACGATTCGGGGTCCAATTGTTGATAGAAATGGCGTTGTTCTGGCGAAGAGTATTTCTGATATGGCTTTGGTGCTGGATTGGATTCAACTGCAAAACCAGGAGGGAGCATGGCAGGATACCGTCAAGCTTCTGGCGCGGTACATAAAACCATATTGGCCTTATCCGCAGCAATCAGCCGAACTTATTGCCGAGGACATCTGTGTTATGATCCGCAATCAACAGTGGAAGACTTATAACTCTGTGGTTGTTTTGGAAGATGTGCCGGAGTCTTTGCGCGCCTTGATAGCCGAACACGGCGACGAGCTGCCGGGCGTGCGCGTGGAGCCGTTGGCCAAGAGGGGTTACCCCGAGGGGACTTTGATGGGTCAGGTTCTGGGATATGTGCGCGAGATCAGTCAGGAGGAACTTGAGATCCAAGAAGAGCTTCTGGTGCGGCGGGAGTTTGACGACGCCGCCCAGGCGGTGATTGCCCAAGGCAGCCATGAAGAGAACGACAGCGATGACAGCGATGTTAGTAGCGATGCCGGCTTCATGTATAGTCAAGGGGATTTGGTCGGCAAAATGGGCGTGGAAAAGAGCTTTGATCATTGGCTGCGTGGCCGCGAGGGCTTGGATAAGGTGGAGATTGACCAACAAGGGAGGCCGGTTTCACGGACGGTGGTTGAGGAGCCCCGGATCGGTCATACGGTTTATTTAACTCTGGACGCCCCTTTACAGAGGGATGTGGAAAGAAGCCTTGATGAGGTTATTGCGCGGGTGAGGGGGACTTATCCTAAGGCAGGTGTTGGCGCCGCCGTGGTCATGGAAGTCAAGACGGGAAAGATCCTGGCGATGGCTTCGAAGCCCTACATGGATCCCAACGAGTTGGTGGGGGTTGTGTCTGATGAGACAGCGTCCAGGTATTTTACCGGAGCAGAAGCCGCAACCAAAAACCGGGCTATTATGGACACATATCCCCCCGGGTCGGTTTACAAGATGCTGGTGGCGTCGTCGGCTTTGCAGCTGGGGATCATGACGCCTGAGGATAAGGTTTATGACGCTTTGTCTTCGCTGGGGCCTTGGGGTGTGCAGGCTCAGGCTGTGGCCGAATGGGGCGGCAACAATTTCGGTTGGGTTAATCTTTATCGCGGTATGGCCAAATCGTGCAATATTTATTTTCAAAATATGGGGCGGCAGGTTTTTGATCAGGATCCTGAGTATATGAAAAAAATCGGCCATGAGTTCGGGTTTGGTGTGCTATCCGGGATTGATCTGCCCGGAGAAGTGGCCGGCATTGCGCCGTCGCCGGCCTGGAAGAGAACGCATTTTGGTCCGGACTATGAGGCGGCCTATCGGGAGGCGCTGCAAAGTGTTGAGGACAAGTATGAGGAGGCGCTGGGTCAGCTCCAGGGTGCGGAGGAGAGATCCCTTCTTGAGGTCCAAAAGAAGGGCGAAATGAGCGCGATTACAGCTGAATATGAAGCCAACAGCGAATTCTATGTGGATTGGCGGCTTTCGGACAGTTTTAACAATTCCATTGGTCAGGGATACAACGCGAATACGTTGTTGCAGTTGGCCAACTATGTGGCTGTTATCGCCAACGGCGGCACTCTTTATAAACCACAAGTTGTTGACAAGATTGTTGATACCCAGACGGGAGAGGTTATTAAGGGGTTCGAGCCGGAAGTGCTCAACCGGGTGTCGGTTTCTTCCGAGAATCTGGCCGCGGTAAAAGAGGCTATGTCTTTGGTGACCAAGGGGGAGGGGACAGCGGCGTTTGTGTTTGCGGATATGCCGAAGTTTTCGGGCGGCGGCAAGACGGGGACGGCCCAAGTGGGCAATAAGACGGGGCCGAGTTATTACAATGGTATGTTTGTGGCTTTCGCGCCTTATGATGATCCGGAGATCGCTGTGTCGGTTCTGATAGAGTACGGCGGCGCGGGCGGAGATACGGCGGGACGTGTGGCGAAATCGGTTTTTCGGAGCTATTTTGGTTGGTGAGGGTCGCCTTTTATGGGTTTTGTTATGGACGATTTTCAGAGATCTTCCACAGATGGCGCATCTGGCGATGAAACGCGCCGTCATAAGTTGAAAATCCCAGGAAACCCGTGAATAATCAGGGAATTTGGTCTGCGGTTTTTCAATATTTGGAAAGGAAACACAATTAAAAATGTAGAATTGTTGGGCGAATAGAGCATAATGCGTTGGCCAACTTTGATGATCAAAGTCCACTGCAATGATTTTTTAAAATGGAGGCCGGGCGTTAGAGGAGCAAGGAAAGGCAGGCTTGGGTATGGGAGAAATTATTGTGGTGACTTCCGGCAAAGGCGGTGTCGGAAAGACAACGACAACAGCTAACATTGGAACCGCGCTGTCCTTTTCGGGGCAGAAGGTGGTGCTGATTGACACCGACATTGGGCTGCGGAATCTGGATGTGATTTTGGGGCTGGAGAATCGCATCGTCTATGATTTGGTTGACGTCATCACGGGGAACTGCCGCTATAAGCAGGCGTTGATCAGAGACAAGCGTTTCGGGAATCTCTTTCTGATGCCGGCGGCCCAAACCAAAGACAAGAATTCGGTACGTCCTGAGGAAATGAAGGCGTTGTGCGAGGAACTGAAAGAGAATTTTGATTATGTTGTGGTGGACTGTCCGGCGGGTATTGAGCGCGGATTCTATAACGCTATTGCCGGTGCGGAGAGGGCGATTGTTGTGACAACGCCGGAAGTCAGTGCCGTCCGTGACGCCGACAGAGTGATCGGTTTGCTGGAGACCAGCGGGCTGCGTGACGCCAAGCTGATCATCAACCGGTTCCGCCCCCGGATGGCGCGGCAGGGCGACATGATGGAGATTGAGGATGTTATCGATATTCTGGCGATCGATTTGCTGGGGGTTGTTCCGGAGGATGAAAAGATTGTTGTGTCGACGAACCGCGGGGAACCTGCCGTTATGGAGAATGGCTGGGGGGCGGGAGAAGCTTATCGCCGGATTGCGCGCCGCATCCAGGGAGAAGAAGTGGCTTTGATGAATTTTGAGATGAAACCTGGATTTTTTGGCCGGCTGAAAAAGATTATCGGGGTTAATTAGTCCGGCAGCCGAAGAGCCGAAGGAGGATATTGAACATGAAATTATGGGATTCGTTTGCCAAGAAGTTCGCCGCGCCCAAACAAAAAAAAGAGCCAGCCGGCAGCCGGGCTCAAGCCCGGGACAGACTCCGTCTGGTTTTGGTACATGATCGAGCTACGATTTCGCCTGTGATGATGGATAAACTGAAGGAGGAGCTGCTGCAGACGTTGTCTCATTATATGCAGGTGGATGAGGTGGCGTCTGTGGCTTGTTTGGAGCAAACTGACAAGGAAGTCCGATTGGTGGCGACGTTTCCGATTATTAAGCTTAATCGGAATTATGCGGAGAATATCTCTTAGAGAGAAAAATACATGTCTGCTTTTAATTTGTTTCGGGTGAGCGGTCCCACAAGTCCATCGACTGTGAGGCCGCTTTTGCTTTGGAAATCGCGGGCTGCCGCTAGGGTAAGCGGGCCGAAAACGCCGTCGGTGGCCAGGTCATAACCTCTCAGGTTGAGATGCCATTGAATCCATTGGACGCCGGAACCTTTCGCGCCTGATCCCAAGGTGTTCGCGGGTTCGCTGTAAGGGCATTTGGCGATGCCTTCTTTGAGCTTGTTTTTGGTGAGGGGGCCAACGAGTCCGTCTACGACAAGACCGTTGCTGCCTTGGAAGGCGCGTACAGCGGCCAGGGTGTTGGGCCCGAAAATACCGTCAATCACCAGGGAATAGCCTTTGACGCTCAAATGCCATTGGAGCCATTTCACGCCGGCGTCGTTCATACCTGAGCGCAAGGTGGCTGCGGGTTCGGCATAAGGGCACAACGGGTATCTGCGGCCATAACGGATATAGTTGCTGAGAGGGAAGTTCGCGCCCATATCGATTTTGCCGGAGCTGTACATTTTGTGGTCAATGATGGGGAGCGCGCCGTAGCGCAATCTCAGGGAGGCAATCAAAGTGTCAAGGGTCAGATATTGCGCCATGGTGTAGGGATCCCTGTTGTCGCCGGCATTAACAAGAAAAATGCCGAAGCAATAGTCGTTGCCCATATTTTCGGGAATCACAAAGCCGTTGGATAGGGTCAGAGCTCTGCCGGTTCCGGCATGCCAAGCTCTGTCTTCATCATTGGCGATCCTGGCGCATTCGCCGTTTTTGCCGATCAGATAATGACAGGAGACGTGGCTGGTTGCGTTCAGAAAATGGTTGATGTTGCTCTGGTAGGTGCCGCCTCCTGTGTGATGAAGCATGATGGCTTTGGGGGATTTCAGTTCTCCGATTTGGCGATTCGGAGATAAGCGGGTTTCGATTTTCATGGTCAAATTAAACTCCCTTCCATTATTTTTTTAATGGGGCTAAGGTAGTTTATGCGAAAAATCCAGTATTTGACAGTTTCCTCTGTCGGGGTAAAATTAAGGTAACTGGCTCAGCAACAGGTCAACCGTTTCAGCCTGTTATCTCCATCATGGCACAAAAGTTATGGTTCATCCCGGAAACATACAACAGCAGAAAAGGAAGGCTGCTTACCTCTTATCTTTGGTCTTTTGCGTTGGCAACAATTTTAAAACCATATTTTTTTGAGGCATTTTCACCAATCCTGTTTATACGTTCCACACGTTCCTCAACAGTCATATCTTTAGTTTCCTCATAAATACGGAGCCGAATCCGATTGACTTCCTGCTCAATTGTGTCAGGTGCTTTCATATTCGTTCACCTCCATTGGGGTACATATTTCCACAGGACGATAACCGTTCAGAATATTAATATTTCCAGTGGATAATTTCGTTTTCCGTTTAACGATATGCTGAAAATTCATGCTTATAATCATATCCAAATCGTTTACAGCGGCCACAGCGATATGAACGCCGTCTGTCCGATATTTCAAAGGGATTATTCCTTGTACGACATAATTATCAGCCAATTACCCTCCTCACATGACCCATATATTTATATTTTAACATATCGTCTGACACTTCGCACACCCAAAACAAACCCTGATCCTTGACAAATCCTGCTGTGTCGCCATTCAGGGGATTAATAAAACCCTCTTGACAAACCTCCAAACCCGCGGTATTATTTTCGTGACGAATGTTGATTCGTGTTCGGACTGATGACTAAACCAACCATGGCTCAGATGAAGGAGAGATTGCCTATGCTATTTGGCGAAAAACTCAAACAGCTCCGGCTGGCCGCTGGCATGACCCAAGAAGCGGTCGCCAAAGACCTAGGGGTTACATGCCGCGCTTTTCAAAACTATGAGTCCGGCCGCGTTTATCCAAAAAACACAGACATATACGGCAAAATTGCCAAGCTTTTTGACGTGAGCGCCGACTTTCTCTTATCGGACGAGGATCATTATGTTATGGACGCCCATAGCAAAGGCGGCACCCAAAGCATGAAAGACGTCCAAGCACTCATTGCCGAAGTTGGCGGTCTGTTTGCCGGCGGCGAACTCTCCGAAGAAGACAAAGACAAAGTGTTGCGCACCATTACCGAGCTTTATTGGCAAGCTAAAGAGAACAACAAGAAATACACCCCCAAACAATACAAGCAGGAAGCGGTTGAATAGCCTACACCACAGCAAATTGAGGTGAACATCTTGAACGGGGTCATCATCACAAAAGCGCGTCTGCTTGTAAGACGGTGCGGCGTCAGCGACCCATTTCACATTGCCAAAGAAATAGGAGCGGAAGTCTATTTCACAGACCTAGGCTTGCTTAAAGGCATGTATGCTTGTATCAAACGCAACCGCTTCATTGTCATCAACAACACCCTTGATCCACCCACACAGAAAATCGTCTGCGCCCACGAACTTGGTCACGATCAACTTCACCGGGAAATGGCAAAAAATAGATGGTTACAAGAATTTATGATCTACAACATGAATGAGCGCCCGGAGTACGAGGCCAACGTTTTTGCCGCCGAAATCCTTCTGCCGGATGACGACATTCTTGCCCTGCTGGATGACGGACTGGACATTGAGCAAGTCGCGCGGGTCATGGATTCCGACGTGAATCTGGTGGCGCTGAAGCTCGCCGCCCTTGCCCGGCAGGGCTACCCAATCAGGCAGGGCCTTGAATACAAAGGGAATTTCCTGAAGGAGTGAACGCCGTGGAAAGAATCATTGCCCACAGCGACTTAAATTGTTTCTATGCTTCGGTAGAAATGCTGAGAAACCCGCGCTTGCGCGATGTTCCTTTTGCCGTCTGCGGCAGTAAGGAAAAGCGCCACGGCATTGTGCTGACAGCCAATTATCCGGCCAAGGGGCGCGGCGTCAAAACGGGCATGGCCAACTGGCAAGCGTGCCAGGTATGCCCCGGCCTTTATACAGTGCCGCCTCGCATACAGGATTATATTCAGTTCAGCGGCTTTGTCCGTGACTTGTATTCAACATACACAGACCGCGTGGAACCCTTTGGGTTGGATGAAGCCTGGCTCGATTTAACGGGCTGTGTTCCTTCCTTCAACGCAGGCGTCCAAGCCATTGCGGAGTTAAAAGAAAAGATCAAACGCGAACTGGGCTTGACCGTCTCCATCGGTCTTGCCGATAATAAGGTTTTCGCTAAATTGGGAAGCGATATGAAAAAACCGGATGCTTATACCGTGATCCCCCGCGCCGACTTCCGCGAAATCGTCTGGCCTCTCCCGGTTGGCGACTTGCTCTATGTCGGCAGAGCGACACAGGCCAAGTTCCTAAGCAAGAACATCCGTACCATCGGCGATTTAGCGCAAACCGATGAAAAACACTTGAAACGGTGGCTGGGCAAGGTGGGGCTGGTGCTTCATGCCTTCGCCAACGGGGAAGACCGTTCGGCAGTTGCGCCCACAGGATATGAAGCGCCCATAAAATCAGTTGGCAACAGCACCACCTGTCCCCGCGACCTAAAGACAGACCAAGATGTCAAAATCATTCTGTTTGCCCTAGCCGAAAGCGTCAGCGCCCGTATGATGGAGTTGGGGCTTGCGGCACAGACAATAGAGTTTTCCTTTGTTAACGGTGATATAACATACTGCGGTTCGCGGCAATGCAAGATTCCCTTCCCAACCAACATTTCCAAAGAAATCGCGGACATAGCGTTTCAACTCTTCAAAAAATGTCATGGCCATTGGCCGTATCCGTTACGAAAAATCGGCGTCCGGGGCTGTGATCTGGTCAGTCAGAACGCGCCAAGACAATTGACGTTTGATATGGACATTGACTATCTTGAGAATGCGGAAGAGCTGGAACGGAACGTCAACATGCTCCGCCAACGCTACGGCAACAAAATCATCCAACGGGCCATCATGCTGATTGATCCTCATCTATCAAGCTTAGACGCCAAAAAGGATCATACCGTACATCCTGTCGGCGTTTTCACCGGGAGCGGGGGGGTGAGTGTGCAATGGGGCGGATACACGACACAGATTATTGCGTAAGAATCCCTGTGAAAATGATCCAGCTCACGGAACGGGACGGCAAAGCATGGCCCCTGGCCTTTGACTGGGAAACAGAAAGCGGCGACAGCATTCAGATAAAAATCGATAAAGTGGTCGCCGTCGCGCCCTATGCCGAACAAAAAAGCGGCACGGTTGGCGACCGATATGAGTGTATGATAGGCGGCATAACAGAATACTTGTTTTACAGCGTATTGCAACCACGCAAATGGTTTAAATTAAAAGATGTTACGGAGGATGAATACAAACGATACTACCGGATTCCCGGTGAGAAAGGATCATAACATGTGCGGCAGATTCTATATAGAAATTGAAGAAACAGAACTAAAGGAAATTGTGGACGAGGTCGAAAAGAATATGTCGGCCTACCCGGAGCAGATCACCATCAAATTCAGCGGCGAAATATTTCCCACCAATACGGTAGCCGTTCAAACCGCGCCCAGCCAATACCAACCCATGAAATGGGGCTTTGCTGGGTTTGACGGGAAACCGATCATCAACGCCCGCAGTGAAACCGCACTCCAAAAACCAATGTTCAGAGAAGCCATGTGGAAACGCCGCTGTCTGATTCCGGCCAGCGGGTATTATGAATGGAAAAAGGACAGCAAAAAAACCAAGTACCGTTTTTTCGTCCCCAACGAACCGCTGTATCTTGCCGGATGCTACAGAGCGGAAAAAGACAACGGTCTGCTCAACTTTGTCATTCTGACACGGCAAGCGGAAAACGGTGCTGAGGCCATCCATGATCGGATGCCTGTGATTGTTCCGAAGGAACATAGGGAAACATGGTTTCGCGAAACGCCTGATGATTTTGAGTATGAGATAGAAAAATTGGTGTTCGAGGCTGTATGAACATGCTATCATTAATTGCATAGAGGGTTGCCATCATCGAGCATCGAGCATTGAGCATTGAGCGATAATCAATGAACCAGCAGCCAAATACTTTTCGACAAAATAAATCAATAATCGACATATTGGATAACCCTAAGCGGAGGGCTAACGCTCAACCGCTGGAATTTCCTCATATCTGAGCGAAGCGAGAGCATGTTTGTTTATTAACAAAATATAAAATATAAACAAAAAACCGGCGTGACCTGTTGAACTGCAGGGCAATAATTGTTATACTCATTTTATCTGGAAATAGTGGGCATTCGCACAAAATATTAGCTGCAATAATCGAAACAACACTCATCTTGTCATGCCTATTGTGAACAATATAATTTAGGAGGGTTTGTAATGGCTAATGTTATCAAGGTAGACGTTGATGCGCTCAATCTGCAATTAGCCCAGCTGGCGGTCGAGATCGGAGAATACAACTATTATATCGATGCTCTGAACACGTTTACCAGTCCCAGTCCCGGTGCCGCTCCGGTATCACTGCAAGGTGCTGTAGGCTCGTCCTATGATGTGCTTGCCGGCATGGAATCCCACTATATAAAGAATTATGATCTGTTTCTGAAACAAGTGCGCGACCCGAATACCATCGAAACCAGAAAGAAACTCAATGAATTATTTTTTAAGGCAAGCGGTGCCATTAAGTCCCTGCAGAATCAGGATGAAACCTATGCGGGGCAGCTCAATCAGCGGTAAAACATTGTAATCATACGAAACCGATCATCTGATCAGGGGGAGGACATCATGGAACGTGCCGTTGATCCTATCCGAAGCAAAAAAACCAAGACCAATCTTGTAGCGGATATAAAGAACCGGCTCGAATATATCAAAGAAGCCAAGAGCCGGTATGACGATTATGAAAGTTATAACATGCATATGCACAAGGATTTAGATACAATCATGTTCCAGATAAGTTCGAACATGAGCACAACCCGCGACCAATTGAGCAACACCATCAGCAATTACGGGCACACATACGTATATTGGGACTATGTGAATTAGTTCAATCCCCTAAGGAGAGCACCTAATGACATACAGAATCAACTTCGCGATACTCCGGCTTCTCTTGGAGATCCAGGAAAAAGCCCATGAGAAGATAAGCAACATGTCCAATCTCCTCGCCACCATGAAAGTCCTCGGAGAATCGGAAGGGGATTTCGTGGTAGCCATTGAAGGGCTGGAAACAGAGTTGATCAACTTGCTTCAACAGCAAGCCGACATCTATTATATATCCACGGAATCCCTGCGAATGTTCATCGATACAACCGTTCCCTTGCTCCGGCCCATAGACGAAAACGACGACGTTGTCTGCAACGCCAACGGCGCCAGTAGATACCTGTCGGATGTCGAATATGAGATCAGTGGCATGGCCGTACGAACCCAAAAACCCTTCTGGAAGACAACCCTGCTCTCAGCAGACCGGGCGGAAAAGAACCGGGATGTCATAACATACAACCAAAACGTGGCCAATCAGATCCAAAACAAATATGTTGACCTCTATTGGGCCCAAGTCAACAAATTTGAGGAAGCCAAAGAACTGGTCAAACCCTTGAAAGAATTCGTGCAGGTTGATTTTGATATGGGCGAAGCCATCCTCAAACGCCGCATCGAACACGGCGGTCTTCTCATGGACATTGGCGCGAAAATGATGATGTTTGGATCATGGTGCGATCCCGAAGTTGGCCTCGTTTTAGCCGTTAGGGATACCATAATCGACTGTGGGAAGCTGGGGGTCTACGCGATGGATTATATGGTCACACTGGGCATATGGTTTCTAAACACTATCGAGTCTGAGGAAGACCCATATGTGATAGAAATGAATCAGAAATTTTACGACTACAACCAAAACATAGCCGACACCATAACAGCCCTATTCAGTGGTGCCGGCGATCTTGTTACCGATCCCCACAGAGCGAAAAGAAATATAGAAATCGCATTGACAGAAATGACGAATGATCAAGCCGCGTCATACAACGTGGAACCCAGAGGCGAAGTGTGCGCCGCCATCATGGTGGGATCAGCGGTTGACCCCTTCAAGGGCCTGGGCAAAATCGGTAAGATCAGCAAACTAAGCAAGGCTGGCAAGGCCGGCAAAGTCAGCAAGTACGAAAAATTTGTTGACAATGGGATGCCTGTTGTCAGAACGACGTCCTTTGGGAAATTGAAGGTTATTGATAGACCTGGTATGATTAAGGAGATGAAGGATGTTGCGGCGGGATCGCCGAGGGGGATAGGGAAAATTGATGATATCGCGAAATCCGGCAAGACAGGGAAATTCATTGATAATACCACTGACCCAATGACCAAAGGAGAAAAAATGGTTGTTGATGATTTGGTAGCACAGGGGAAATCTGTTGAACGCATTCCCGCCAATCCAAAGGTTGAAGGCGGAACTCCGGATTTCAAAGTGGATGGAATTAATACCGAACTCAAAACCCTAGAAAACGCAAATACCAACACAGGAATGAAACGTGTCCAACAGGGATTTTCTCAAGGTGCGGAAAATGTCATCATTGATGCGAGAAACTCGGGCTTAACGAAAGCTCAGGCAGAAGAAATACTTGCCCGTGCAAAAGGGAAATACCCTGATGGACAATTGCCCGGAACAGTTGAAATATGGATTGATGGACAGGTTATCACGTATCCATAATAAGATATGAAGAGAGGAGAATAGAAATGAGATACCCATGCAAATGCGGCAAAACCCTATCCAATACTCAGGCGCCAAATGATATTGAGTTATCAGTGTTCACCGATCGTGAATGGGACGATGTTATAAACATTGGAATGATTGACTCAGGTGATTTGCCTGATCCGAAATACTTCGTCTGGAGATGTCCGGATTGCGAAAGAATTTATGTGTTTGATGGTAGTCGATTGGTTAAATATTATGTGCCTCATAGCCTTGAAGAGTTGGCAGGAGAGTAACGCCACTGGGGGTCAACATTTTGAAGATGGAAAAATCACATCATTTTTCCCAGACCCAGGGTAAGAATAAGAAATACGTAGAGGTGCGTTATGAAGAGAGATTTTAGGTTACAAGATACAGAAATGTTATGTGAGGAACATTTTCCGGTACAGGCTGTTTTTAATGCGGTGAATGACACTCGTTTTATTAAAGTGATACAAGGTATAAGCCAAGGTCAAGGCTTTGGCGAAAACTATGGTGCTTGTGTTTTTCCCGGAGACTTAGATGATTATGATATAGAGATGGGTGTATTTGAAGGCGTTGAGTTTGGTCTGCATAATGGAGACGAAATTTTGCTTGATTATCCAACGTTTTATTACTATCTGAAAAAGGTTTGCGATGGCTATGTTCAAGAATATCCACAGGAACAAGAGATAATTGTTTCTCTACTCAATACTTTTTAAAATCGCTATCAAATTAAAGAGTGACAAACTCTCTCAGGCAATTTTTTAACACTCGTGTTTCAACATATCTTGGACTTTCTTTGAACCCGGATAACCTTGAATTTTCGTATCAGTTAGCGCCAAGAGAGGATGACTACCAATCATGACTTGCACACAATGTGGAACGGAGAACCCTGACGACAACATTTTTTGCACCCATTGCGGTATCAACTTTCAAATGAAACGACTGGGCGAAAGGCGTGCAACATGGGCTTTGATCAGTGCGATAATCGGGATCCTTCTTATATTTGCGTTTAGGTATACCAACAGAATTATTTTCAGCCTGGCTCTTACACCTCTAACAGAATCAATATTGTTGATTCTGGTTCCGCTGCGCCAATAACCCCAAGTATCATTGCTGTCGTCCAAAGCTCCAGAGCGAAGAAAATAGGGGGAGTTGGCAGAAAAACGAAAGCAGCGAAGATTATAGGAATTATCCTGATATGTTTTTTTGGGCTCTATATATTTGGGACGGCTCAATACGTAATAAGATGTTTGTTCGGATAAGGGGATGCAAGAACATACCTTGTTAATGACGATGCAACAGTTTTTGAGGAGGAGATGACGACCATCAATGATTTGCCGAAAATGCAGAACCAAAGTCCATAACGAGAATAACCTTTTCTGCACCCGGTGTGGATGGGATCAAAGGATGGAACCGCCGGGTGAAAAGAATGCCAGCCGAACAATGGTTTGTGCTATTTGGGGCATATCCCTTCTCATCGCGTCCTTCGCTATCTTTCTTTTACTATCTTTGGTATTGCCCTATGAATCACAGATCCCACAGGTTGTGTTCTGTGCGGCGCAATTAGCGCCTATTGGCCTAAGCATCACTTCATTAATCCAAAGATCAAAATCGAAAAAACGCGGATTCGTTAGCGTGAAAGCAACAGTGGGAATGTATTTGAGCGCTGTTGTGCTGTTTCAGAGCACGTACCTGTTTCTTGTTACATTATCAATGAGTATATCACCCAACCATTATTAAGAGAAAGGGATGATCCCAAATGTATTGCCAACGATGCGGAACAGAAGCCAAGGATTCAGACACTTTTTGTGGAAAGTGCGGATTGGATTTACAGGTAACTCATAACACGAATTCTGATTCTCATTCAACAGCCCTAAGCCAGAGCCAGGCTGGTTTCCAGGATCTCCCCAATCAATATCAGAATCAAAATCAAAATCAAAAAAAGAACCCGGGAGAAGGGGTCGCGACAGCTTCTGGTATCCTGGGCGTTATTGGTCTCGTGCTTTGCTTTAACATTTTATTTGGTATCTTGGCCATAGTCCTAGGGAGAACAGCTATCTCAGTTGGTTATGTCGGCAAAGAGGCAAAGCATGGCGTTATTCTCGGTATCATCATTGTCTCTGTTAACGCGTTGCTTTTGCTCTGCTATTTTGTTTCCCATACATTCTTTTGAGCAGAAAAGCAGATTATTCTTCAAACCCAAGCAAAGGACAAAAACCATGAACACCGGCCAATACGCCATCATAACCGCAACTCACGAATCCTTCGGCCAAATCGACATCCGGGTCAGCCGCGACCTCCAAATCAGAGAAATCATC
>Ga0082212_10001622_pt1 | contig 33104 bp, 31 predicted proteins | sample TergutNt197P3_FD_71548 | JGI IMG/M metagenome (GOLD analysis project Ga0082212, IMG submission 71548) | Neocapritermes taracua P3 segment gut microbial communities from Petit-Saut dam, French Guiana - Nt197 P3 | ecosystem: Host-associated > Arthropoda: Insects > Digestive system > Gut ... | reverse complement strand
AGTCAACGAATTGCGCGGATACAAACGAATGAAGAAAAATGAATTAGCTTTAATAGTATTCGCGTTTATTCGTGTCATTCGTTGATCTGAAGATATTTATCTGTTGGCGAGAATTTGGCGGACGCGATCAAGGCCGCGCCGGGCATCTGAAAGCTGGGGGTTAAGCGAAAGGGCTCTTTCGTATGCGGTAACCGCTCCTGTTAATTCGCCGGCATTTTCGCGGGCAAAGGCAAGCCTCGTCCACCATGTAGCGTTGCCCGGCAGCCAGTGTACCGCCGTGGAGAGGGCAATGTCGGCATGGCGGAATTTGCCCATCCGAATATATATCTCTCCAATAAAATAATACACACTTTCTATACGTTGTCCCGCCGGGGCAAGATTCACATATTCCTGAAAGTATTGCAGCGCTTCGCTGTTGTTCCCCTGATAGTAATATACCTCTCCAAGAATTTCGGCGACCCTGGCGTCATAACGGCTGAGGCTGCGGGCAGCACGGGCATAACGCAGTGCTTCCTCGTAGCGCCCAAGGCGCAAAAGACTCCAACAGATAACCACATGGGATTCCAGATTATCCGGGTTAGAGGCAATTTCATCGCGGCAAATCTGAACCGCTCGTTCAAAATTCGCCTGGCGGTATTCTATCAGGGCATCCGGATCAGACTGAGGAAAAACCAGGGATACACCCAGAAAAAAAACAGGGACAAAAGATAAAAGACGCAGATGTTTCATTGAACGGTGTTTCTCCCTGTCATCGTGCAGCGGCCATTGAAGGTGCAGCCGGTTTCCATAAAAATCTCCGGCGCGGTTACGTTTCCTTCCAGTTTGCCGGTAACGGTAATTTCGACTTTTTCGGCGGCGGTGATGTCTCCCTTTACATAGCCCCGTATTACCACCCGCGATGTATGTATATCTGCATACACCACCGCTTCTTCATCAATAACCAGAAGCCCCTTTGCTTTTATCTCGCCGGAAACCCTGCCCTGAATAAGAAAAGGCTTTTCAAAATTCAGTGTCCCGGAAAAATCAATATCCGGCGAGAGTATGGTGTCAAAATCCTCTTCTTCCAGGGCATCACTGTGAACGTCGGTCATTATGCTTACTCCTGCAGAATTATAGACCACAAGCCGCCAAAAAGCTATCCGGACGCTTGCGGGCTCAACAATATCAATGTATCATAAATAAAAAGTTTGGCAATTGTCAAACTGAGCATTTCGCCAAAAAGGAGCATGAAATGGACTTTGTAAGCAAAATGAAAGCCAAAGCTGTTTCCATGAGGAAAAAGCTGGTTCTGCCCGAAGGGACCGAGCCAAGGACAGTCATTGCGGCAAGGGCAATACTTGACGAACAGCTTGCCGCAAGCGTGAGTCTTGTGGGAAAATCCGCCGACATCCAGAAAATCGCGGAAAAAGAAGGAGTAAAACTGGATGGCATCAATATTGTGTATCCCCAGGGCGATGCCAGCCTCACCAAATACTCCCATGAATACTTCGAGCTGCGCAAAAACAAAGGCATAACGGAAGATCAGGCAAGAATCGACATAACCGATCCCCTGCGATGGGCAGCCATGATGGTGCGCATGGGCGAGGCCGATGCAATGGTTGCCGGAGCAGAAAATACCACAGGCAATGTGCTAAGGGCGGGTCTCTCCATTATCGGTACCGTTCCCGGGCTAAAAGTTGCCTCCTCCTGTTTTGTCATGGCGAACCTCGATCCCCATTGGGGCGCAAACGGAAACCTTATCTTTTCCGATTGCGCGGTTGTACCCGAGCCGACAGCCGACCAGCTTGCGGATATAGCTGAAAGCGCCGCACAGTCATGCCGCGAATTTCTTGATACAGAACCGGTGGTCGCACTTCTGTCCTTTTCGACAAAAGGCTCCGCCGAGCATGAGGCAGTAGCCAAGGTGCAGTCGGCGGTTGAGATTCTTAAATCGAGGAAACCCAACTTTATTTTTGACGGTGAATTGCAGGCGGACGCGGCGCTGGTGCCTTCGGTGACAGAAAAAAAAGCGCCGGGCAGCCCGATAACGGGAAAAGTAAACACGCTGGTCTTCCCCGGCCTTGCATCCGGAAATATCGGCTACAAACTGGTGCAGCGCCTTGCCAATGCCGAAGCCCTGGGACCATTCCTCCAGGGATTCGCAAAGCCGGTCAGCGATCTTTCCCGCGGAGCCTCGGTTGACGATATTGTCACCACCTGTGCGGTAACGCTTTCGCGGGCAAAATAACCGGCTTTGTGGACAGAATCTAACTATATCAATTTGCCGAAAGTAAACATGGCGGCATCCTGAAAACCCCTGGATGCGTTGCGAAGGAATTCCGCAAGGACAATTGCAATGGAATCCAGGGTTGTTTTTTTCTGTTTTATCGAAGTTGCATCGACATCAAAAACCAGTCCCGGTTTGAGCATATGGGGGTTTACTGTTCTCTCAAAACCGGCATATTCCCTTTCTACAGCTGCGAGCCGCTCTTCCATTACCCGTCTTTCGACAGGGTACAGAAATTCGTACATATTTGTTATCCGCTCATGCATTTTTGTCATGCGCGTACGTACACTGTCTTTCTTTTGCTGACAGGAAACATCACTCCATTCGGGAGGAAGGTTTTTTACACGGCTTTTGTTTTTTTTCGCAAGATCATCAAAATCATTAACCTTAAAGACTGATTTTGAATCCTGATAGGTAACCTCGATCAAATCCCAAAGATGCTGGACTTTATCCTCAAAACTTCCGGCCTGCGCATCATAGTCCCTGCGGTCTTCGGCAAGGCTGGCATTGTCAAGCAATGAAACCGTTATCTGATAATGTTCGTCCGGCAGGATGGCAGGATTGGTATCCTCGTACTCACGGATAACCACCCCTCGTCCATTTTGATAATGTTCCAAAAACTGGTAGTTCATCCGAGACGCTTCAAGAGTCGAGGTAATGGTATTTATTGCCATGGCAAATCCCCGGGTATAGATATTATCTATATCCGGGCTTTTGTTGATCCTGTCACCGATATTGACCAAATCAAAGCCGGGTGAATCCTGCTTTGCCCCGCGTTCCATAATCCGGTCGACAAACTTACCGGCATCAATATCCTGGTAATCTTCCAGCGCCCCCGTCTCCATGTCGATAACGGCAATAAGGTAAGCTGCGATAACATCCTTGATTAAATACCTTATCGTGGCGTAGTAGCGGAAGATCGGATTGATAAGCCGCGAATCGGGGATATTGACGCAGAGCTTGACATCGGTCACTGTCTTTGGCTTGAACAAATTGTCCCTGAAAGTACACTTAACCACATTGCAGGCATTATCACTGTCGAGAAAGGCTCCGACATCGGTTTTATGCCGAAGAATGCTGTTAGTGTAAATTTCCAGGTCCCTGCCGCCGCCCGCTTCCACAATCAGGGAATCTTCCATGTCGGCCGCATTAAACGTACCGTCGGTGCTGTACGAACCGAGAAGTTCCGCAATATCATCCGGCGAACTGCCCGAAACATCAGCGTCTATGCTGTCGTTGATATTTTTGCCCTCAGCAGTTTCCAGAAAACGGCTGAAGATCCTTTTGAAATTCTGCTCCAGGCAGTTATATAATCTTTCCTTCAGGCTGTCCGTATCCAGGCGATTAAGTACTTCTTTGGGCAGGACAACGCTCATATGCTGGATAATCCTGCCGGTTTCCTGCAATAATACCCCGTCCGCCATTTTTTGTTTGTTCTGCAATTCAACAGTACCCATTGGGCAGCTCCTTCTGGAAATGTATGGAAACTCCTGTAAAAATATATTATCATAAAAACATAATGTCTGAATACTGCCGGAAAAATACAATTATGCCTGAAAGATTTATCGATCTGCTGGATCGGCATGATTTTTTTGTCCTCACCACCCATGACCCGGCAGATGCCGACGGTATCGGCGCGCAGATGGTACTGGCCTGCATATTGAGCGAGCGGGGAAAGCGGTTCAAAATCATCAATGCAAGCCCTGTGCCTGAACAGTTCAGATTTATGGACAGCTTGGCCCGGATTGAATGCTGGGATGAAGGGAAGCACAGGGCGCTGGCGGAGCAGGGAGCGCTGGTTATTCTGGACACCGCTGACGAACACACGCTTGGAAAAATGACCGAAGTATGCGGCCAGTCACGGGAAGTGTTTGTAATTGACCACCATGAACCGAAGCCCCAGGCCGCCTTTTTCGGTATTTACGATTCTGCTGCGGCATCTACATGCGAGTTAGCCGTAGAAATCGCTGAAGCAGCCGGGGCTACCCTTGATGCGGAAACGGCTTTTGCGGCATACACCGGCATGGCCTACGATACCGGCTTCTTTGCCTACCCAAAGACAGGACCAAAAACTTTCCGAACGGCCATTTCACTTCTTGAACGGGGCGCAAACCCAAGCACAGCCTTTGAATTACTCTGCCAGAACACCAGTACCAGGACCCTGTTTCTTCAAAAAAAAGCCATAGGAAGCATGGTCATATACCTGGGGGGCAAGGTTGCCGTACAGGTACTGCGTAATGAGGATTTTTCCGAAACAGGCACAACCCTTGAAGACACCGACGGTATAGTCAATTTTCCCCTGAAATCCAGAGATATTGCCGTTTCTCTTCTGTTAAAAGAATCACCGGACAAAAAAGTACGCTGTTCTCTGCGATCAAAGGGTTTGACCAATGTCGCAAAAATCGCCCAGGAATTCGGCGGCGGCGGTCATCTCAATGCAGCCGGCTTCAAAAGCAAACTGGATGTAGACCAGACGCTTGAGAAAACAATCGCCTCAATAGCCGGGCTTTTGGAAGGACAGCAATGAAAAAAAGAATTTCCGTTACCATTGTGTTCTTTTCTTTTTGCGCCATAGGCATCGCCGTTCTGGCAATTTTACCTTCCGGAAAGAAAACTCCGCAGGAACGGTACCGTACGCGGGTTATTGTACCTGCCACTCAGGGCAGTACCGGGCAGGATTTGGCATTTGCTGAACAAATTGCCTTTGACGACAGCTACAACCTCAAGATTCTTCTTGCCGATGGGGAACAGGCGATTTCTCTGCTGAATCACGATTTTGAAAACGACAGCATCGAAGAACAAATAGTATTATACCGTAACCAGTATAATATCAATTCAGCTGTTCACATTGCGTTCATTGCTTTCGATGAACGAACCGGAACCTACAGGCGGTTTTGGGACGTACCCACAGCAGCTGTCATGCCGGGGACGGTCTCTCTTTTTACCCAGGATCTCCTGGGAGACCGCAGCACCTGTATCATCGTGACCGGCATGAACAGGCAGAGTGAGCATACCATGACGGTTTTTTGCAGCAACAAGGCCGAGAATGACCGCACCAAGCCGTTTCCAAAAATTGCCGAAATAAAAATGGACGGCTCCATAACAATTCAGGAAAAAGAACGAACTGCGGCATACCGCCAGGGCATTGCCAGAGGGCAGGCATTCGCCATAAATGCCTACGGCAGTGACAGTGAATCGGACAATCTGCTTGATAAGATTGAGATTACCTATGAATTTAACCAGCAGAAGGGGATCTATGAAGTAAACAGAATCTCCCGCGTTCCCGGATCGCAGATCGAGCAGCGCCGCCTCAGGGAAATACTGTCGGGTGACACCGGTGTTTTTGAAAAATTTATCAACGATCTCTGGTATCACGTCAGCGCGGATGGAACTGTCGACAGAAGTCAGTACCTGTACTTTGATCCGGAAAAACGCGAAATTATTTTCTATGGTGACGAAATCCAGCAGATTTTTGCCTGGCAAAGCTCCAATTCAACGCGCTACGGCCTGTATATTGCCAGCCAGAATATTTCGGTAACAACACTGCGCCGTATCCTTGATATCGAAATAGAATCCCTTGACAGCATCCGGATGAGGGTTTTTGAAGTTGTTCGGCTTAAAATCGGAGTAAGCGCCTCATGGGACGGCTCGTACCGCCGGGCAGATGTTCTCGCACGCAGCGCCGAAAAGGATACTCCACCCCGCTCATATACTACTGCAGTTTATGACAGCTCGATGGGCCGGCTTCAATTTTACGGCAATGGGGAATATGAGCTAAGTTCCGGCGGTTCCACTGCCAGGGGGCGTTACGCGTTTTTCCAGGTAGATGGCAAAGATCTTCTGGAACTCCGTCCCGATGCTAATAAAGGAAATAATGAAGATCGCCTGATCTACCATCTTACCAACGCAAACAAGATAGAAAACAGCGAAGAACCTGTTACCGAAAATCTCAGCCTGTCGCGTGTACGTCTTGGCTCAACCGGCATCCATGATCTCCATGAAAGCCAAATTATCCTGACCCGTGCACGTTAGGGGGACATATTGAGAATCAAAAACATTCTAATGTATATTCTTGTGTTGAGCCAGTGCATGGGCTGCGCGTCACTTTTGGACAAGGCGGGACAGGCGCTGGACGGCTCCGCCTTTGCCGAAAAGACAATCGCCGCATACAGTTCCGCAAAAAGAGACGGCGCCAGAGTGGATATGGAAATCCGGGAAATAGAAAACAGGGCGGGAGAACATTCCTACATCATCACATTGAGGCAATTTCCCGCGATGAAGATACGATGCTCCTCTGTGGATGAATCGGGTGATTTTAGCCTTACAGCGCTGGATTATCTGGGGGGCAATCCCCACGGCTGGAACGAATACCGGCTTGATCTTCACGGTCAGGGAAGAATACGGATCGGCGAAAGAGCGGTGCTTCTCTCAATCACGGATGAAATCGAACCGGTACAGATATCATGGGGACGCATCCGCCGCTACGATACCCGTATTACCGGGACAGAAGCCCTGACCAACCTCCGTAACCGCCGTGAACGGATCGCCGCATTGTGCGAATGGATGAACAGCCGGGAAGACCCGCCGCAGGGAATTGAACTGAAAGAATTTGAAAGTTACTGGAAGCCAATTCTGTTTCCGGAACTGGTTGCGAAAAAGAAAAAACCTGCCGGCTGGCAGCAGGAGGGCGATAAATGGAACAGAGCCGAAGACATTCGCTGGAATACCGGTTATACAGAGCGCGTATTCCCCGAACTGCTTGCGCCGATCCGCAACTCCGGCACGATGCTGCGTGACTGGGAAGAAGCTATCGACTGGATGTATATTGAATATGAATGGGAACGAATCATGGCGCAGTTGTCGCAGGATACGCTGTTGATGAAGAGAAAATAAACGTAATTTTCCGCGCTTGCGTTTTTATAAAAAAGTATATACGTTATAAAACACAAAGGGGGCTTCGATGGAAAGCGGAACAGTATCATTTTCGCTTTTGGAAATGTTCAGGCTGGGCGGAGTATTTATGTGGCCGCTGCTTGCGTTTTCAATTGCTACATTATCCATTGGTGTTGAAAGGGTTATTTACCTTGTATACCACAGCCTGAAAATAGACGATCTTGGCGCAAAAGTGTCCGAATTCCTTGCTGTCCGGAATTTCCAGGGAGCAAGAGATTACCTGTCCCCGCTGACGGAACGCCGCATGGGGGCAAGGGTGCTTCTCGCTTTGGTAAACCGCGCGGAGCCTCCCGTAGGCAAGGCGGTTTCCGGAGGGGAACCTTCGCTCGCTGGCGCTCGCTCGGCGGCAGTTTCCGGAGGGGAACCTTCGCTCGCTGGCGCTCGCTCGGCGGCAGTTTCCGAACACCATCTCGAACGGGCTGTTGAAATCGAGGCGATGATCTGCATCAACTCGCTGGAAAAGGGGTTTAACTTCCTTGTCGCCCTCGGCTCTCTCTCCCCGCTGACCGGATTTTTGGGAACCGTATCCGGCATGATTGGAGCTTTCAAATCCATCGCCGAAGCCACTGAGGTAAACGCCCAGATTGTCGCCAACGGCATCTACGAAGCACTGATAACCACGGTATGCGGACTGGTTATCGCCATCGTTGCCATGATCTTCCACTCGGTTTTTACCCACCTTGTCGATAACTTTACCGCCGGTGTCGAAAAAACCTGTTCCGACCTGATAGCAGAGATCGACGTACAATGAAACTGAAAAGAGCGCATAGACTGGGTTTTGCCGAGTCAAGCGCAGCAAGCGACGTGGCGTTCCTGTTGATTATCTATTTTATTGTTATCGCCGGATTTAACATCAACAAGGGCTTCCTGATGAACCTGCCCGCCAAGGATTCTACCCGCCTGATACTGCGGGACGATCTTATGCGCTTCGAGATAGATCAGGACGGGTATATCGTGTATGAAGACGAGATGGTCGGCATTCCCGAAGCGGAAAACCTGATCAAATCCGCGCAGCTGCAAAACCCCAACATTGCCGTCCTCCTGAGCGTTAACCCCGCAGCAAAATGGCAGCGGGTTGTTTCCTTTGTGGAACTTGCCCAGGATCTGCAGATTGATTCGTTCTCATTCACCATGATGAAGGAATGAGGTTAAAATGAAACTGAAACGGGCAAAAAATAGAGGTTTCAACATTCCCCTCAATTCCATGTCGGATGTGGCGTTCCTGCTGTTGATCTTCATCATGCTGGTCGCGCTGATAAATTACCGCAAAGAAGTAAAAATCGAGTATCCCGAAGCAAACACCGCGCTCAGGACTACGGCCGAAAAAAACCTTGAGGTTTGGGTGGACAGGGAAGGCGGCATCTATCTTGACGGCGATGACGCAGATATCCTTGCCTTTGAACGGAAAATCGCCGATCTGTATGTCAGCGCGCCGGACACGCGGGTGCATATACTTGCCGACAGGGACACGCCCTACGAAAAAATTAACGCTGTACTGGAAATACTCCAGATACTGCAATACCGTGTTGTAAGTTTTGTGGTGAAAAATGCTGAATGAAAAACGTCTGCGGCTGGCGGTACTGGCCGCAGTTGCCGTTGTCCATATTGTGCTGCTTCTTTTTTTCGCCGTTAACGTCAGGGCTGTATCCCAGGGGGGGATGGAAAACGCCCGGATAATGAAGGTGACCGACCTTGAGGAAATGCCCCCTCCGCCGGATGAACTGCCCGTGGTTGAATCCATTGCCGAAACAATGATTGAAACCGACACCGAGCCGCTGCAAACTGTTGTAGCGCCGGGCACCCTGAACGTTCTTTCCTGGGACGACTACCTTCCCATACACCGGGTTTCCAATCCGCCGCAATTCGACGAAAGGGAAATAGCCGCCGCCCTGGTCTACCCGTCCATCGCCCTGCGCTCATCCATTGAAGGCAGGGTTATACTGGAACTGTTTGTCGACAAAAACGGCTGGGTACAACAGGTTCGTATTTTGCAGGAAAATCCCAAAGACCGCGGTTTCGGCGAGGCGGCAATACGGGCATTCACCGGCAGACGCGGCGTCCCCGCCATGGCAAACGGAGAGGCGGTCTCGGCCCGCTATCGCTATCCGGTGAGCTTCAGAATTAAATAGTTATTCACTAATCCGGCAGCGCCAGGGCAAGCACTTCCTCGAAGCGCTCCACCAAATGGAAGGTGATCCCCTTTTTCACATAGTCGGGTATCTCGTCCAGATCGCGCAGGTTTTGTTTGGGGATGATGATATGGCGCGCCCTGTTCCGGCGGGCGGCGATGGTTTTTTCCTTGAGGCCGCCGATGGGCAGTACCTTGCCGGTGAGAGAAAGTTCGCCGGTCATTACCAGGCGGTCTTCGACAACTTTTTTCCGCATCAGCGAGAGCAGCGCCGTAGCCATCGTTATGCCCGCCGAGGGGCCGTCCTTGGGCGTCGCCCCTTCGGGTATGTGCAGATGGATGTGGTTAGTGTCAAACCAGTTGTCCGCCACATGGTAACGCTCTACAGCCAGCTTGCGCGCCACGGTCATGGCGATGGCGGCGCTTTCCTTCATTGTGTCGCCCATCTTGCCGGTAAGGGTCAGCCCTTCCTTGCCGGGAACCGCCGCCGCCTCAATGACCAGTGTGTCGCCGCCCATGCTGGTCCATGCAAGCCCCACGGACATTCCCGGCCTGTCGGCTTTTTTTATGTCGCCTTCGGGAAAAAGCGGCTTGCCCAGGTGTTTTTCTATCAGTTTTTTGTCGATGGAAAATTGCGCGGTTTTTGCCGAATTTTTTGCGGGGGCAGCCTCATCGTGTTCAACTATATGTTTCGCCAGCTTGCGGTGAATCTTGTCAAGGTTTTTTTCAAAATTCCGCACCCCCGCCTCGCGTGCGTATGCGTTGGCAATATGCAAGAGGCTGTCCTTGGTGTACTTTACCAGATTTTTTTTCAGGCCGTTTTTTTCGAGACTCTTGGGAACCAGATAACGTTTGGCAATTTCCAGTTTTTCCGTGTCGATATAGCCGGGAAGCTGGATAATCTCCATGCGATCCAGAAGCGGCGGGGGAATTGTGTCCAGGGTATTCGCCGTAACAATAAAGAAAATGTGCGATATGTCGAAGGGAAGGTCAAGGTAATGATCCCGGAACGCGAAATTCTGCTCGGGATCAAGTACCTCCAGAAGCGCGCTGGCAGGATCGCCCTGGTAACTTGCCCCCATTTTGTCAATCTCGTCGATCATGAACACGGGGGCTTTGTTCTTGACGATTTTAAGTCCCTGCAGTATCTTGCCCGGCATCGCGCCGATATAGGTGCGCCTGTGGCCTTTGATCTCCGCCTCATCCCGCATCCCGCCGACGGAAAAACGGAAGAACTGCTTGCCCAGGGCACGGGCAATCGACCTGCCGACCGATGTTTTTCCCACGCCGGGCGGCCCCACCAGGCAGATGATCGACCCGGCGGGAATATTCGTGCCCGAATTTTTGCCGTTGGCGGAGGCAGCACGCAGCTTGCGCACGGCGAGGTACTCAACGATCCGGCTTTTTACGTCTTTCAGGCCGTAATGGTCGGCCTCAAGAATCCCCTGGGCATTTTTCATGTTGAAATTTTCCGGTTCCGGATCGTTCCAGGGAAGGCCGACGATAACATCAAGGTAATTGCGTGTAACAGTATATTCCGGCGAGTTTGGTTCCATCAGGTTAAACTTTTCAAGCTCCTGATCAACTATCTCCTTTACTTCGCCTTCGAATTTGAACGCATCAAGCTTCTCCCTGAAGCGCTGGTAATCGGAACTCTTGGCGTCGGTGGTCATTCCCAGCTCGCCCTTTATCGCCTTGAGTTCTTCTTTCAGAAAATAGTCCCGCTGTGATTTTTCGATTTTTTCGTTAATCTCTTTTTGAATCTTTTTCTGGATTCGCAAAAGTTCCTGCTCTTTCTTGATATACACCAGCACCTGTTCCATGCGTTTGCGGACATTGAGAACCTCAAGAATCTTTTGCTGATCCGCCCTGTCGATATTGAGAATACTGGCGATAAAATCGGCGATTTTGCCCGGATGATCGATATTGATCATGTTCAGGCGCATCTCCTCGGAAAACAGGGGATTGTTCTCGGAAATCTGCTTCATCTCGGAGATCAACGCACGGGTAAGGGCCTTTACCTCGCTGGTGTTGTCCTCCTCATCGTCAAGGTATTCAATCGCCGCCACAATGGGATTGCTTTCGTGCAGGGTTTTCTTTACCCGGAAACGCTTGAGCGTGGAGATAAAAATATTCACCCCGCCGTCGGGCAGGTTGATCTTTTTAACGATCTTCGCTGCGGTTCCCACCTTGTACAGGTCGCCGATGGACGGCGTCTCGGTCTCGTTGTGCAGCATGACCAGCCCGATCATGGCATCGCCCGCTACGGCATCGTCGATTACCTTAACGTCAACGGGGTTGCCTATCATGATGGGGGTAAAAATCCCCGGGAAAATCGGCCTGCCCATCAGCGCTACCAGCGGCAGTTTGTTGGGAAAAGTATGTTCTATTGGTACTATTTGGTCTGACATAGTTATTGCCTATAATATCGCAAAAAAAAGGAGGAAAAGCAAGAAACTTGTCTAATCATGACCCATACATACCCCCGGCGGGGCGGGCGGCACGTGTCCGGCGAAGTCCTGGGGGAATCCGCCTACGGAGCCCCTGCCCGGCTTGCTTTCTTGTATGAGATTTTTGGTTGTTTCTGAGTTATGCGATATTTCCATGTCTTACGTGCCGGGCAGCGATTGCTTTACACCTAGTTTTTAATTTTTTTCCGTAGTCTCCTCCGGCGGAGAATCCCAGAAGTCTTCGCCTGCCCCGCACCACCCTCCCCACCGGGCATATCAAGTTATCAAATCACAGCTTTTCCCATTCGTTTACATTCGCGGCATTCGTTGATTCACTAGTCCTATTTAGTCCCCAGCAATTTGATTCGTGACAAAATGTAGTCCAGGCGGTCGCGGTTCAGGATGACGCGGTGGTAGCTCGTGCCGGCAAGCTGTTCCGTTTCAAAACCGCCCCTTGCAACAAAACGCCGTCCGCGGCCTTCGGTATGCCAGTATACCAGGGCGATTTCTTCACCGCTGATCTCAATGGCGTTCAGGCCTTTTTTGCCGATGGCGCAGCCGCAGTTAAAAAGGCATGGAACCGGCAATTCGTCTCCGTACAGGCTCTGCCGCAGCACGTCGCGCCGCTCCTTCCGCTTGAGCTTGCCCAACTCCCTCCGCAGCGCGGAAACCTCGTTTTCGATATGCGCCCGCTCCTCGCCGCAGGAAGAAGGATAATCGCGGCAGAGCCGTTCAATTTCAAATTTGATAAAGTCGAAGCGGCCAAGGGATTCAAAGAGCGGCCTGTGGGTATGCCCGATTATTGAGATACAGTGGTTTTCCAGTGAAAAATTATACGCCGCCTTTTCGACATGGAAACGCCTGTAGGGATTGCGGCCCGAGGAAATATTTTTAATGCCAAAGGGTTTGAGCACATAACGAATACCCGCGCCCAGCAGCTTGTTGTAATTGCGGTAAATGCCTGACAACTGGTGACCGTGGTACACATAGGCAGGGATTACGCCGGTATTGATTCTAATCGCGTGGTAAATGGGGAAACGGTAATTTTTTCTAAGGAGCAGTTCTTCGTCGTGGTTACCGACAAGTTTATACAGGCGGTTTTCTCTGGCAAAAAGACAGAATACCTGTATCAGCCGCTGCCAGCGTTCCTCAATTCGCTCAAGAGTATGGCGCTGCAATTCCTCAATGTCGCCGTTCAAAACAAGATACCAGCCGTGCGCAAAGTAGTAATGTTCCAAAAGGCCGATCAACAGTTCGCCGTTATCGGCAAGATCGTCCCGTCTTCCGGCTCCCATGTGCAGGTCGCTGATAACCAGCGCCCGGCCTTTTCCGCCCGAAAAGTCCAGCACCGCACCAAAATTGCTGCCGGCAATATTGCCGAAAAAACTGCTCTCCGCCATGATCTGCTATCAGCCTACCTGCCTGGGCGTTTTATGACAAGTATACGAGGGCTTTGACTCTTGTTTCCAACCTGAGTATCATCGTTACCGGAAGAATGTATGAACATCTGGTTTGCCTCGGGCAATATCCACAAAAAAGCGGAACTGGCGGCAATTCTTGCCAATGCAATTTTTGCCAGTGCCATTCATGGCGAGGCAATTCCTGAGGGACAGGGCTGCACTATCCTCATCCCCCAGGACGCGGGACTGCATTTTGACCCGGAAGAAACCGGGAGCAGCTTTCGGGAAAATGCCCTGCTCAAGGCGGGAGAACTGTATTCGCTCTTGACAAAACACCGCCCGCCCCTTTTCGTCCCCGGCGATCCGATCATTGCCGACGATTCTGGCATTTGTGTGGATGCACTTGACGGCAGGCCGGGAATTTTTTCGGCGCGCTACGCCGGACCGGGCGCGGATGCAGCACAGCGCAATACGTTACTCCTGGAAGAACTGGGCGATAGCCCGCGGCGAAGCGCCCGCTTTGTCTGCGCCATGGCGCTGCTGTTCAGCCCGGACAGGTTTTTTCTTGCACAGGAAACCCTTGAGGGCGAGATCGTCAACAGCCCCGAAGCGGCGAGAGGGTCGGGCGGGTTCGGCTATGACCCGATTCTTTTTATTCCCGAACTGAACCGTACCGTGGCCGAACTTTCGGAAGAAGAAAAAAATACCATCAGCCACCGGGCAAAAGCAGGAAAAAACATCGCGGCGATACTAAGGAGTGTCTGTCTATAACGTGTCCACATTATAGACAGACAAATAAGGAGTATTTTACTTGGCACGAATAAACCTCAAAGCTGAACTCAACGAACCGCAGATGCAGGCGGTGACCAACATCGAAGGGCCAGTGCTGATAATCGCCGGTGCAGGATCGGGAAAAACCAGGGTCATTACCTACCGCATTGCCCATATGCTCGAAAAAGGAATACCCCAACACGCTATTCTTGCCCTCACCTTCACCAACAAGGCGGCAAGGGAAATGCAGACTCGCGTACGTGAACTGACGGGGAAGAAGCTGCAAAGCCTGACAGTCAGCACCTTTCACGCCTTTGGCCTTTCAATTCTCAGGGACGATGCGGAACTGCTCGGCTACAGAAAAAATTTTTCAATTTACGACGAGACCGACAAAATCACCCTGATGAAGGAAAGTCTGCGGGACTGCCGTATGTCCACAAAAAAAATTGATTTTTATTCTTTGGGACAGCTTTTTTCAAATATCAAAACGGAAATCTGGTCGTGGAACGACAGTCAGGCAGATCCCGTTATGCGGCCTGTATACGAGGAATACCAGCACGGCCTGAAAGTATACAATGCCCTTGATTTTGATGACCTTTTGGTTCTGCCTCTGGAACTTTTTTATCAACAACCTCAGGTGCTGGAAAAATATCGTAATCGCTACCGGTACATCATGGTGGACGAATTTCAGGACACCAGCCTTATCCAGTACCGGCTGATGCGCCTACTGGCCCGAGGTGCGGGCGGCATTACAGAAAGTGTGTGGAGAAATACCGAAGGTGTTTCCAATATCTGCGTTGTTGGCGATGATGATCAATCAATCTACTCGTGGCGCGGGGCGAATTACCGGAACATCCTCTTGTTTGAAAAAGACTTCCCCGGTGCGAAAGAGATCAAACTGGAGCAGAACTACCGGTCGACAACAACGATTCTGGAGGCGGCGAACGGCGTTATTTCGCATAACTCAAGCCGCAAGGAAAAAACCCTCTGGACAGGCAAGGAGGGCGGAAGGCCCATAGAGTTGTTTTTCCCGGAAAACGAAAAAGATGAGGCAGAGTTTATCGCCGCGCAGATCAAAACGCTGATGCACAGCGACACTCTTCGATACTACGATTTCGGCGTACTGACCCGGACCAACTCCCTTGCCGGAAATATTGAGGAGGCTTTTCTTGCCGAAGACATTCCATACCGGGTTTCCGGCGGCACCAGTTTTTTTGCCCGCAAGGAGATTAAGGACATCATTTCCTACCTGAGACTTATCGCAAATCCCTTTGACGATGTAAGCCTTCTGCGGATTATCAACACGCCCGGCCGCGGTCTGGGTAAAGTTACCGTAGCTGCGTTAAGCCACATCGCTGGCAGAAACAAAACCTGCATCTGGGATGCCATCTCCCGCCTGAACCATGAACGCCGCGGCGGACAGCAGCAATTGTTCAGCGACAAAAGGGCGCTAAGCGAACTGGAGGAATTCAGCCGTTTGATCGAAACCCAGCGTGCAGCAATTCTTGAAAGAAAAGGCGCGCCGGGCAAACCCTGGCTGCTGTCGGAAAAAGTGCGGGCGCTGGTCGATGAAATCGATTACTGGAGTTATCTGGTTACGGAACACGGCAAGGAGGAAAAAAAAGCCCGCTGGAAATTCGGCAACATCGAACATTTTATCAGAATGATTGAATACTGGGAGCGAGACGGCGACACCATGGACGGCGGCCTCTATGCATGGCTAAATCGTATTAGCCTTATCACCCAGGACGATCATCGAAACTCAGAGGATGGCAAAACAGACGCACTGGGCAAAGTCAACCTGATGACGATCCATTCGGCAAAGGGGCTTGAATTCCCCGTAGTGTTTATTGCCGGCGCGGAAGAGGGGCTGATTCCCCACGAAAAGAGCATTGATCCGGAGAGCGGGGATGAAGGCGGCAGCATCGAAGAAGAGCGGCGGCTGTTCTATGTCGCCATTACCCGCGCCAGGGAAAAACTCTACATCACAAGCTGCCAAAAACGCCGGTATCTGCAAAGCACAGAAGAGCGCGTCCCTTCTCCCTTTCTGGAGGAAATTCCCGTCCACCTGATCCAGTACTACCAGGGCGCTTCAGCGGAAGAAAGCGAAGCGATGGTGGACGACATCATGGAAAAAATAAAAAAACAGATAACTAGAGTCTGTCTATAATGTAGACATATTATAGACAGACTACTTTGAAAATCGCATTTTCACAGCCTGCGAACCATAAGTTCGTTGGCAAGAAAATGCAAGGTCTGTCCACAAAGTAATCGACTTTGTGGACAGACACTAGTTAATGCGTAAATTTCAGCGTAAGTTCAAGCGCCCATGATTCGCCGGCCTGAAGCGAAACGGGGAAAAGCGGCATGATACAAAACGCCTGGTATAATTTCACGTCTGCCTCTCCTTCGCTAAGGTACAGCGGGCATATTCGTCCGTTAAAAGGCCGGTTTGCCGCCAGGGTAATCTGGACCTCGTTTTTGATGTCGTGGATCTTTATCCCTTCGGCATTGTGCACAAGCGGTCCGGAAAACGGAGTATCTTCTACAGATGCCTTGCAGGCAAAAAAACGGACAAAGGCGTCCCCCTCACCCGGCAGGGCAAGATCAATCTCCGGCGCATATTGAAAAGACACCGCAGCGGAACCTTTGTTAAGCACAGAATAGCCCACACTGAGGGTATCTCTTTTTACCTGGAATAATTTTTCAATTTCAACAGTTCCAAAGGGAGAGGCGGGATTTGAGCGGAGTATGAGGCGTAATTTGCGGCGAATCTTGTCCAAATCTGCAAGATCATAGCGTTCGTTACCGTATAATCGCGCGCCGTTAACCACACCCGGAACAAGGTTATCGGCTGTTATTTCGGCGGGGAGAAGGCGATCGGCAAAACTGGTTCTGCCCCGGCATGTATCCAGGTAATTCCATGCCTTGGGCAGATAATCCAGTTCAAAAATTCCCCCGCCCGACGACTGCACATAGCAGTTGATCCTCGCGTCCTGAAAGAGCCATTCCTCCACGCCATCCATATTGAAGTCAAAGGGTACCAGCGAGGGGGAGAACTTTCCCTTGTCTCTGGCAATCCGTTCTGCTTCCAAAAGGGCGCTGTAGGCCGCAGTCCGCAGCAAATGATCATGCAGCCCATGACCGCCTGTGTACCGGAAAAGATCGCTGCTCTGCGCTTTCCACAGTTCGTTATGGGCGGCCTGCTTGCGCGATTTATCGCCCCTAAGCTGATTTATCAGTACATTGGTAAATATCATTTTTGAATATATCCTGAGCGCCTCGGGATTTTCGATAATGAAACGGCGGGGCGGTATTTCGTCCCGGGAATCCGACGAATTGGGAACATATAGTTTCGGCAGATTCTTCAGATTTTTCATCAATTTACCCGGACCTGCAGTTTCGACAAAACTTTCGCAGTAGGAAAGCTCCTCAAAAAAACGACACCAGAAAAAATCCGGCGGCCCGTCTATTCCCGCTCCGGCTTTTTCGGGAAAGATCGAAACAACAGCCTCGCCTTCCCCTTTCCTGCTGTAATCATCCCGCAGGGCTGCCATCAGCTCACCGATATTTTTTCCGGCGGCAAGGGATTCTTCCAGGGACTGATTTACGGGAAATACTGTAATAAGTTTTCCCTGATCCTCGCAGATAGATGGAGCTATTGCGCCTCCTGCCATAACAAACTGACGCTCACTAAGGAAAGTAAAACTCATCCCGCAGGCGGCCAGGGGGCTTACCAGATTCTGTTCCCAGATAAATCCGGGAAGCCAGCAGCCCTGCGGCCTTTTGCCGAATTGTCTGCGAAGGTAGGTTGTCAAAAGTTCTATTTGCCCGATTTTATCCTGCGCCGGGATAATCGGCAGCATCGGCTCGTAAAAACCGCCGCCCAGCATTTCTACCTGCTTTCGCCCTACCATATCCTCCAAAAGCATGAACAGTTCCGGATGGGAACGTTCAACCCAGTGCAGGAGAACCCCGGAATAATGAAGCGCCGTCTGTATCTGGGGAAATTTATAAAGACCGGAAACAAAAGGCCGCAATGAGTTTATGTAAATGTTTTCAAATTCTTCCGCATCGGCGCCATAAGGCACATGGGCATGCGATCCCAGTACCAGGCTAATCCTGGTGTCCGCCACTCAGTTAGCCCCCAAAACTTCAAAAAACATCAGCGCCGCCGATGTAAAAACCAGCGAAAGCAGACCCAGAGTAACAAGCACAAGAGGACCGCCCCGCAGAAACCGTGGAACCGCTTCCATTTCCGAACGCCGGCGGATTTCACCGGCAATGGCAAGTGCAAGTGCGATTCCAGAGGTAAAGCCAAACGAAAGCACAATAGCTTCAGCCAGGCCGCCGGCAATGCTTAAAGTGACAAAGAGCGCCGCAGTGACAAGGGCACTGCTTCTGAATATATTCCAGAAAATAAAAATATCTTTTACGGGATGTAACAAAACAAAACGATTTGAAAGATACTCAATGCCCAAAAATACAAGATATCCCGCCGGAAAAAGGAGCAGATACTCAACCATGCCCAGGGGCAGCGAACGGATAAACGAAAAAAACAGCCAGAGAAAAAAGATGATAAAAAAGAATATCCCCATTCCTGCAAGGATGTCCTTCTTATTGATGTTTTTTGAAAAGTCAGGTTTTTCGCCCACGATTAACTCTTTCAGACCAAGACCAAACTGGAGTACCAGGTTCATGGACAGGCCGGAAAGAACCGCAAGCATCGCCAGAGCAGAAGGCGCAGCCATTACTTTTTCTCCCTGTAATAATTGTACAACACCAGGAAGTAGCCCAAAAGAAGCAATGCCCCGCATGATGCGGCAATCAAATGGATGGGCAGGAACGCTCCTTCATGCAAAGAGATCAGCACGATCCCCTGCGCTCCTCCGGGCAGGGACAGCGATAAATAGCCAAGCGGTTCACGGACAAGGGCAAAAACAACTATTAACAGGCCAAGAAACAGGGCATGGGAAAAAGTATCAAAAAATTTTTCACTCAGGCTATCGGTTTCAGGCCTCTCCAAAATGCCCGATGCCATGCAGACAACGGGAACCAGGGAAATAACAAAAAACATCTCCAGAAGGCAAATGGGGGAAATAATCCAGAGCAGAAAAGCAAAGACGCCCGCCATAAACGAAGTCAAAAGGACAAGCAGAGCCTGTCTGCCCTGTTGGGGAAATATTCTCATAGCGGCATGGACGGCCAAAGTCGAGAGACAGTATATCCACAATAGCGCGCCGAGGATCGTTATGGCATGGGCAAGCCGATCAGAGGCCATAATTAAAAGCCCGATGCCGCAAAGGCCGGACAGCGGGGACATATTTCTGAAAAAACGGCGCAGTTTTCCTATCATGTTTCCGTTCTCTTTGCGGCGGCAGATTCTATACGCTGTATATATATTTGCACTACCCCCCGAGGAATCCGATCCATGACCTGCCGCGCATGACTGCCAAGGGGGACAATGTCCGTAACCTCACCCCGATCCGATATTTCAGCGCCGCAGGGAACAAGGATGCCGTCCCGCACAATGGCAAACACAAAAAAAAGCGAGTCGGAATCGGCAAGGCTGTACCAGCAGCCCAGGGGAACCGGAGAGGCAAAATGCTGCGACAGCGGCGCAGAAAGGCTGCGTGAATCTTCCTGGGAGGCCAGCACCTTGTTTGTCGATCGCATGAGGCAGGCGGATCGGAACGAAAAAGTCAAAGACCAGAGCAGTACAACGGCAAGAACAAGGCCGACAATCCAGCCCAGCAAAATTACCCGGTCTTTCAATGCAGAAGAAAAATCGTTCATGAGCCTCTCCCCGGGAAACTAGTTCCCCCGGCATACAGCAGATGACGTTCTGCACTGCACAACAGCGGGGTAAGTGCGTTAATCAGGGCAACAGCAAAAAAACCGCCGTAGAATATGCCGCCGAAGTAACGGAAAGCCAGAGTCAGAACGGCGGCAAGAACCGCCAGCAGGGCATTGCCCGCCGCCGACTTTGCCCCGCTGGACGGATCGGCCAGAAGAACAAACGCTGTTACCAGGGTTCCGCCGGACAGCATTGCCAGAAGGACATCGCCATTCCACCAAATGCCGCCGGAAGGCAAATCCCCCAGCATCCTGACCAGAAAACCAAAAACCGCGAGGTAGACAAGGGAAATCCAGCTTCGGCTTATCTGAAAAGCGGCGATAAAGATCGTACCAAGGACAATTATTCCGGCGGCACGATCGGCAATGATGCCCGGCGATTGTGACGAGAAAAGATCGATGTAACCGGCGGGCATTACCGCGCCGAATATCGAAAAAACAGAGCCGTTAAGAAAACCGCTGACCGCCTGATCGGCCGCACTGCCGGCAGGCTGGAAATAATCCTGCGAACCTTCAAGCGCGCGGGCAAAGGCAAACGGCCATGAAAAGCGGATAAACAACCAGCCGCCCAGGGCTGGATTCATCCAGTTCGACCCTAGACCGCCAAAACTGTGTTTTATCACAACTATCGCAAAGGCTGCCCCCAGCGCTGCGTACAGGGGATTGATATGATTTGGAAGCAGCAGAACAAGCACCATGGCAGAGGCCGCCGCACTTCCGTCCTTTATCTTTTCAAAACCATTGGCTTTGTAGGTTACCGACAATTCCGCCAGCACGGCGGCAGCAAGCGCGGCAAGGGCTACGAACAGTGAAAAAGCGGAATCGGTCATCGCCGACTGCAGGGCGGCAAGAAAGGCGCAGCAGGCCACTACCCACATACGGACGGCGGTTGAGCGGGAAATATTAACCTGGGGATTGAGCACGCGCCGTGCTTCCATGTCAGGCATTGTCTCCCCCGTTCATAGTGGTAATCACATCGGACAACGGCAGACGCGAGGGGCAAACCACCTCGCAGCAGCCACAACCGTGACATTCCCCGGATTCAACGAGTTCTGCGCCAAGCATTATCCGCTTGTACAATTCTTCGGGATCCAGTCCTACCGGACAAACACCCCGGCATTCTCCGCAGGAGATGCAGTTCCGTACCGGATAATCCCCGGCCTGCTCCCTAAGCATGGCAAAAACGGCGTAGCTGGTTTTCGTCACCGGCTCGCTAAGGTCTGTTACCGTTTTGCCGGAAAGGGGCGATCCGGTGGCAACACGGCAGGGCTGATCAATAAAACCGCCGCATTCTTCAAAAAGATCGCCGATTCGCGTGCCTATGCGAACCCTCATTACCTGAGGATTGCGTACAGCGGATCCGCCTACCGCCACATAACGGTCTAGAATAGGGCGGCGGTACTTTACCGCATCATGCACCGCGGCGAGCGTTGCCGGACCCAGCATAAGAAGCGTTCCCAGTTCGACATTTTCTTTTTTTTCATAATCCCGCAGCACCAGTTCCAGTTCACGGCGGTTTCGCTGGGGATACCTCGAACCGGTCAATACCATTGATGAAGGAATGCCGTACTGCTGCGCTTCTTCAAGCAGTGCCTCGCCAAGATCATTTTCCCCGTGGGAAACGGCAAAGATCACACGTTGTATCCTGCCGCCGGTTTTGGCAGTGATAAAGCTCCCCTCCACTACTTCCCTGAGCCGTTCCCTGCACAGCACATAATCGGCTGCCAGCCAGGGATCGTCAAAAACACAGCGGACAACCAGGGTCTGTACCTTTTCCGCATTGCTTAGCTGTGAAAGAGTCTCGGCAACCGGTTTTCCCGATCCTTCCATTTCAACGATACCGCACTCGGCCAGTATCCTTTGCAGTTCAATCGGGTTCTTTGCATCGCCGGGAAAGTTTTTTTCTTTTTTTCCGAGACGTTCAAAAGCGCCTTCCATGCGAATTACCAGTGCCTCGTTCTTTTTACCCCCCCGATCAATCCATTCGACATTGCGGACAACCCTGCCCGGAACTGTAGCGTGAACGTTTACCGAACCTGTTTTTCTGCCCCTGCCGATAAGCATTCCCTCCCTGACAGTGTCTCCTACGGTAACAAGAGGTATCACCTGTTCGCCGGGATCCTGCATCAGAGGTATCACCGAGAGGGCGGGCAGAAACGCCGTTACGCTGAAATTCCTGGGTGGAACGGTGGGATCTTCGAAGGAAAGCCCGCCCCGGGGGAACGAATATACTTTCATGAGAATTGTTTATTACGGTATCAGAATTTGTCCTGACAATCAACTACCTGCCCATTCCCTTTATACGCCCCAGAGGACGAGGCATGGACACTTCGCGTACAATTAACCAGGGGATGATAAACAGCAGCGGCACCAGGACAAGGAAAATATCGGGGACCCTGCCTGTAACACCGGAGCTGCCTTTCCTGCCCAATTCCTGCAATAACCTGCCAAGGGGGAAAGGGGGGACACTTCCCTGCTTAAAAAGCCGGGAAAAATTTTCGTTCTCAAAATCTTCATCAGGAACAAGCTCCGGAAGGCCGTCGGAGGCAAGCCTGTATCTGCCGCCGGAGGTGGATTTCCGGTAATCAACCATGCCGGCAGGTACGGCACGATTGCCGGAAGCCGCAGGTGTATGGAGGGCTCGCAGGGAAAAAGTCGATTGAAAAAGCACATGATCCTGATAGTCCCCCTCACTGACAACATTGACGGGCGGAACGAACGATGGTTCCTCCACGGGAATATCGGGAAGCGCAATATTGATTATTGCCAGAATGAGTGAAGCGACAGCAAAGGGAATCATTGCCCGGGAAAAGTCTATGTCAACGGTACGCTGCCGGCCCATTATTGATACCGGGGAAAAACGCCGGTGCCCCATGTCCCTCCTGCTGAAAGACCGGAGCTTTTTGCCCCGTGCGGGAGTCCTGGCACTTGTGCCGCCGCTTCGCTGTGACATTCGATATACGCCGCCGCTCACACGGCTTATTGAACGGTTAACACGGTGCATTGAATGACTGCCGGTCTTGTGGGACATATTCCTGAGCGGCAGCGCCAAAACACAGGCAAGCAGGGCGGGAACGGACAGGGAAAAAAGAACGGGGATTCCGGCAAGAAAAACCACCAGGAAATAGCTGGCCAGAAAAATTGACGGCAGCAACCAGCGCTTCTGTCCGTGTCCCGGCCCTGCAAGGTAAACGGCAAGACCGGCAAGCAATGCGGCAAGGGCAAATCCGGCGGCACCCCCCAAAAGGAGCGGGGAAAGAAGCGGCAGGCAGGGCAGGAGACTGCCGGCCTCGTGTCGCAGCGCCAGGCGCAGGGGACGGATCACAAAAAAAGCGCCGGCCGCCAAACAAAACAACAGCAGCAGCAGCCCCGGCGGGATTCTGCGCCGGCCATATTCCAAAGAATAGGGAATATCCTCAAGGGCTGCCGCAATTTTTTTATGTGCCTGTGCCGGAAAGCCAAGGGGAATATATACAACACGCCTTCCGTCCTGAACAAACAGGGAACGGAGTTTTTCCGCATAACCGTCGTTTCTCGGATCAAAGGAAAGAAGGCGCGTACCGAACTCATCCAGCGGTATCTGTTCTACGCTGCCAAAACAATCCAGAAGGAACCACTGGCCGGATTCGGAAATCAGGCCGGACAAACCGCCGCCTTCCAGCCGCCTCCTGATTTCCCTGTCGGGAATATTCTCGCCGGTAACAAGCATCCCATAGCGGGAATTTCTTCCGGCCGGAATTTGCACACTGCCCAAAATCCACAGACCTACAGTACCAAGCAGGGAAATAATGATAACGGCCGGCTTTATTTTGGTAATATACATATAAACAGACGCTATAACAGAAAAATACCCGCAGAAATAAATACCCCCAATAAGCCGCCGATCAGCACTTCCAGCGGGGTATGTCCGTCAACTTCCTTTACAGAATGGAAGTCAAGTCCGATTTTTTCGGATGACTGCTTGCCAAGACTGTTGAGCGCCTTGGCCAGAAGACCCGCCGAACGCCGGACTCCCATCGCATCCCGCAGCACTACCAGGGCAAACCAAAACGAAACTATGAATAGATTCGAGCTGATACCCTCGGCGAAGGCAATAGAAGTACAGAGAGAACAGACCAGAGCCGAATGACTGGACGGCATTCCTCCTGTTCGCCAGGTAATTATTTCAACCAGTTCCTTTGTTCTTCTTCTCCGTCCATTCAGGATATATACAATTCCTTTCAATAACTGGGCGACAAACAGGCTTACAACCGAAGATAAAAAAATCGGATTTTCAAAAAGAGTCTTGAGCGAATCAGATTTGGACGGAATGTCTTCAAACATTACCTAACGATGCAATTAGCGCATGACCTTTGTCAAGATACTTTCCCGATACTGCCTCGTGGGATGCCCCCCGCAGCGGTTGTTGACAATAACGAAATACTGTATACTGATATTATGGGACTTAGGCGGGCTGCTTTCCTTATGCTCATGGTGTTTTTTATCCATGCCGTCAGAGGTCAGGAAGGCAAACCCCTTATACAGCTTAACCCCTTTTCAATTGAAGGCATCGGAACAGAGGAATCGAGTCTCATTGCATCGTTGGTACAATCCTACCTTTCGGATATCGGAGACGTTGTGGGCAATGCTCTCAATGGTTCTCGTCCGGAACGTCCCCAAAGCGCCCCTTCCGCCGACTTTACCATCAGCGGAACTATACGCATTGAGCCGGACGGCCATGTATTTGTCGTAGAAATCACCAACTCCAGGACAGGAGAAAGCTATTCAGTCAGGTCAATATACAAAAACAGCGGGGAAATAGCCCTCAAGGCGCGATCCGTCCTGGAATCCGCCTTTGCCGCCGGGGGGCTGGAAACGGAAAGAAGGCCGTCCAGCCGGCCGGAACGCCCGACAGAAAGCCTTATATCCGGCACATGGAAGCCGGAGGCGGGCATTGAAATGATCCGCCTGATGCCGGGCGGACGGGGTCTGGCAGTTTTCTCTTCGGGCGCCCAAATGGTGCTTGCCTATTCGATTGAAGGCAATACTCTGAAGATTTGGCAAATTTCTCCAAACTCGGAACGCTACTATTATCCTTTACCCCTCGAAGCGGCGAGGGTTCTTGCCCGGGACGCGGAGCCGATGAGCTGGGAACTTTCGATGTATCAGGGAGGGACGATTCTCGGCGGAATACGAATCTCTACCGCTGCCCGCATATCGTCCGATGGAACGGTGAGGAATCTGGTACCTAACGGGGACGTGCGTGAAGTTCTCTGGACAAAAACAGGCCACTAGCCGCCGCTGATGCTCCTCGACAGAAAATCGTTGATGAGGAAGTATACAAGCACAACCATCCCGAAGAACGCGGAAATAATTTTAATTGTTTTATCGGAAACAAAAACAGGGTCTGTAGCATAGAGAACATTGCCGGCGGGCGTATTGGCAGTGTTGGCGATACTGAGCCCCATTATGCGGATAAATTCCTCGTTTTCCCGCCCGTAGCCAAGCTGACGGGCATATACGGAAAGGGTGTCCTGGTCATACATCAGGCTGTCTTTTGTTTTTAGGAAATCGCTGTGGGCGTACTCCAGCTTCTTCTGGTTTTCCTGAAGCTGCCACAGTTCAGACTCAAGGTGCTTACGGGCATATATGCCGCTTTGTCCAAGGACGGCGGTGAAAAAGGAATAGACCAGGAACATCGTCCAGGGAACGCTTAGGTATCGCAAGAGGCGCATTGTTTATTTATCGGCCGATTTTGGCCAAAACTGAACGCCGGCGGGGCGTGCCTTCCGCCGGAGATACCCAAGTGGTCACAGTCACCACCCCCGCACGCCCCGCCGGAAAATATATAAATGGTGACAGTCACCCGTCGATGCGGGCAAGGGTTTCTGCGGCGGCTTCTTCGTTGTTAAGGGCGCGGAAAATTTCTGCGGCGCGGGTGTAGGCGGCGCGGGCAGCCTCACGGTCGCCGGCTTTTTTCTGCACGTCGCCCATAGCCCGCCAGTCATTCGCCAGCCCCCAGGAATTTTCAACACGGCGGTCAAAGGCGATTGCCGACTCCAGCGCCTGGCGCGCTCTGGAATAGTCGCCGGAAAGAGAGCGGAATGAAGCAATGAGGAACCAGTCGTAGGCGGCCAGCTCAAAATTGCGCGCCTTCTCATGGATGTCCAGGCTGCGCCGCAGCGCCGCTTCCGCCTGGGCGTAACGGCCAAGTTCTTTTTCGGCAAGGCCAATAACCGTCCAGGCAAAGGCAATATACAGCCGGTCGGACTTAATCAAGGCCTGGTCCCGGCTTACCTCATCACGAATCGACTGCGCGGCGGCCTTGCCTCCGGGGGAAAGCAGCCTGGAACGGTTAATGTGGACGCGGCAAACGGCGGCAAGTTCCTGGTTTCCTGTTTGCACTGCCTCAAGCAGTGCATGATCCCAGCCTTCGGCGGCTTCTTCCCGCCGGCCCATTGAAAAAAGCACGTTACTGCGGGAAAGACCGGCGCGTACCAAAAGGCCGCTGTCATCAACAGCCACGGCAAGCCGCAGCGCTTCGTCAATGAAAACCATTGCCGTCTCAAGTTCGCCCCGGTCGGCCTGCCTGTTGCCCTGATCAAGCTGCGCCTCCGCACGTCTTCTCAATTCGTATACATCACCGGTATTTTTCGGCGGCGTTGAGCAGGCCGCCAGCAATAAGAGAAGAATCAACAAATGGCGCGAATGTAAACGAATGAAGAAAAAATGTTTATTAATATTATTCGTGTCATTCGTTGATCGTGTCATTCCCTATATCCCTAAAATTAAAATTCCACATCTCTGACATGGGCTCCGCCCGCCCTTGTCTCGGTCCGCTCGGGTATACCTCCCTTCAGAAGGGGGTTGTTGCTTACCGAAACCAATATGTCCTGAACCATCATCAGGGCGGTATGTAAATCGGCAAGGGTGGCTCTGACCTCTGACGGAATAAACTCACTGGTCTTGTTGAGGTTATTCAGAATACCGGCAAGCGAGTCAAGCGACGAAGCCAGGCCGCCATACACATCCCCATCCGAATCAAGAATCGCCATGATTGTACCATCGGGATCCGCAAGACCACCGGTAAGCGAATTAAGGTTTACAAGGATGGGATTTATCTGATTCACAATTGCAGATTCAAGCTCCCCAAATGTTCTGCCCAGACTGGTCCGGTCGCTTCCCTCGAACGCCTCCTGCACCTCGGCAGCAATTTCGTTGAAAGTCTCAAGCAAGGTTCCGACACGGTGCATAATAACACTGATGTCGTCAGTCGTTTCCGGCCGCCGGGCAAGTCCCATTGCCAGCAATCGCTTTCCCTCGCTTGAGTTTGCCGATGGAATTGTTTCTCCCTCCGGAATCAGTTCATCCCCCAGGCCGGGGTAAAACAAAAACTGATTCCCCAGAAGATTGCCAATCGGACTTTCCAGAACCTCAACAAGTGAACCTGTCCTGACCCTGTCAATGTATGTATCAAAAACGGTGAACTGTACCTCAACCCTGTCGTCATCGGCCAGTTTTATCGACTTTACATGCCCTATGGTAAAGCCCTTATACTGTACGGCCATATTCTGGCTGAGACCCGAAGCCGAGTTGAAATATGTCCTGAAATTATAGTCACGCGAAAACCATCTTTGGCTTGAGCCCAGCATGAAAATGAGAAATACCAAAATACCCAGCGCCAGAATAATTAACGCGCCGACAATTTGATCGGCGAAACGGATCGTCAGCTTCATGAAGCCATGCCCCTTTCGATTAGGCCGCTGAGTCCCGAGTCGCTGTTGATCTCCTCCCTGGTAAGCCGCAGGGATATACGCCCTCCTGTCACCACTATCACTATATCGGCAAGATCACGGATTATCCGAATGTCATGGCTAATCAGAATAATTGAAACCCCTCCGCTGCGATAATTTCTCACCAGACCGATGAGCCGCTGGGCTGCGGATTCATCAAGCGATTCGGTCCATTCGTCAAGGTAGAGCAGTTTTGGATGACACATCATCGCCCTTGCAAAACCAAGCAGCTTTTGCTCTCCCGTCGAAAGCTGCGCCGGCCGTACCCCCAGGTCTTTTTTATAGCCAACATCGGCCACCACCGATTCTATTCTTTTCCCGCGTTCCTTTTTTGTCATTTTCGGAAAATGTACCAACAGGGGAAGTTCCAGGGTCTGAAAAAGAGTTTGGTTTGCCCACAGCGCCGAATCCTGAAAAACCACCGCACCTTCCTTTCTGAAAGCCAAATTCTCGGCGCGGCTCATCTGCACAATATCCCTGCCCCGGAATAAAACTTCTCCTGTGCTGGGAGGAAAGAGTCCGGCGGCAAGTTTCAGCACGGTACTTTTTCCGCCGCCGGAAGGACCAATCAGGGCGGTGGTTATCCCTTCCCCGAATTGACATGAAACATCCCGGATTAATGCCCTGCCCTGCACAGAAAAGCTGATGTTTTTCATTTCAATTACACACGACATCGCAGTCCATCCATTACGCCAGAACAATATAATACATGGCTAAAAGAATAATATCCACTACTATGCAGCCGGCAAAGGCATTGCTGACCGCCCGCAGACCTGCAACGGGAACCTCGGTACTGGCCCTTTCCACGCTGAGTCCTTCGGTCATCGCTCCAATGGAAATAATCATCCCAAATGAAATACTCTTGACAATCGAAATAAATACATCCTGAATGGTCAGATTTTGCAGGAGATTACCGAAATAATAATCCGCCGGTATGGTATGAAAAATTTGTGCAACCAAAAAGGAACCGACAAGTCCAAATACGGAAAAGTACACGTTCAAAAGGAATACGGATATCGTTACGCCGAGAAATCGAGGAACAGCCAGGTGCTCAATGGGGTCAATGCCGACAGAAATATATGCTTCAATCTCGTGGTTGATCACCATGCCGGCAATCTCCGTAGCGATGGCGGTTGCCGAACGGGCAATCACGATGAATGCCGTCAAAAGAGGACCAAGCTCCCTTGTTATGATGATTATCAGCAATGAATAGATAAGCTGCTGCTGGGAGATTTTTTCCAGATTGGGAAGACCTATGGCATTGACTGCCGCACCAATTCCCAGGGCAAGCAAAGTTGAAATTCCCATTGCCTGGACAAAGGTGAACAGAATCTGCATAACAAGAATCCGGGACGAAACATGCCAGCGTTTGACAAAGGTACCAACGCCCTTCAATGTCCGGGCAAAAAACCCCAGTCTGTAAAAGAGCGTTAACAGTCCGGCAGACAGATTCGCCATATTATCAGTATATACAACTATGCCTGCAGCTCATAGCACGGCATGGGAGTGATCTTGTGCAGACTGGCCATGTGCAGGCGGTCAATTTTTTCCCTGACGGCAGTATCTTCGCAGATCCCTTCCCTGATGTACCTGTCCAAAATTTCATAGCTAAAACCGAGGTTATCTTCATCGGACAGGCCGGTAAGCCCGTCTTCGGGGATTTTATCGATGAATTGCGGCGGCAGCCCCAGCGCCCTGCCAATGGCTTTTACTTCCGTTACCGTCAGCCGGGACAGGGGGCTGAAATCGCCGGCGCTGTCGCCGAATTTTGTCGAATAGCCGACCCAGTCCTCGCTGAGGTTGCAGGTATTCGCCACCCGCCCGCCTACAATCGCCGAAACGGCGTAGAGTACCGCCATACGTATCCGTGCCGGCGTGTTAACCGCCGCCTGCCTGCTCATTGATAAGCCGCCATTTGCAAGCGATTCGGCAAACGCATCGACAGTTTCCTTAATGTTTATGACACAGTGACTGATCCCAAGATGACTGGCCAAATCCAGCGAAACCTGCACATCCCATTGATTGCCCTGCGGCATTAGTACGCCGTAGACCTTGTCCGCGCCAATGGCATGTACGCATAAGGCGGCGGTAATTGAGCTGTCCTTGCCGCCGCTCAGCCCCACTACGGCAAATTGATCTTTGCCGCTGCTGTCGAAATAGCTCCGTATCCACTGAACAATTGCATTTTTGACTTTTTCCGCATCAAACATCCGTTGCCCGTCCTGATATCAAAGACTTTTGCCGATACATTGCACGATTTTCGGCTCTATTGTACACCGGGCAAGGTGAGTTGTCAAAAGAAGTTTTGCCGGACACGCGATCTTTTCCTGGAGGCCAACATTGACAGGGTCAAATTTTTCTGATGGTATCCCCCCACTCCCCATTTTTCATATTTAATGCTACACTGTGGCATGGTTCAGAAAAACACCGTCAAAAAGAAAAGCCGGGGCCCTCTGATTATCGGCATTGTACTTTTCATCATCATCGGACTCCCCCTGATCACAATAGGAATTTCCTTTATTGGAAGAATCGCGCCGGATTCGATAATCCCCGATTCTTTTGATCTCTATGCAGACGTACCGAATACGATGCGCCTTGCCGGACGGGTTTTGAACCACGAATCCCTGACGGACATTATCGCCCTGACGGAACTTTCTCCGCTTGTAGTTCCTTTGAACCAATTCAGAAATTCGGGGCTTGCGGAAAACAGGTGGATCCGTCTGCTTACCAAGGGAAGACTCAACGCGGCGTTCCTGTCCACAGAACCTGCAGCCGGGACACGGAACCCTGGCCGAGCTTCCCCCCCGGTACGGATGCTGGCCGCATGGGATGCGGGTGTCCTCTCGCCGCTGCTCAGAATCTTTCCGGCTCTGATGGGAAGAACCACCATTCCCGGCCTTTACTATGTGCAGGCGGGGAAAAATTCCCGTTTTGAATACCGCATGGATGACGGGGCGGTGTACTTTTTTGGCCCCTACAAAAACCTGCTGGTCATTTCCGACGATTCGGCGCTGTTTGAATCCGTGCTGGCCGGCGCTTCCAGAGACGGCGACAGGGTCGGCTCAAGTGCCAAGTCCTTCTACTCCAGAGAACACGACATTGCCTTCCTCATCTCCCCGCCGGCACTCAAAAAGATGCTGGGCGATGGCGGAAGTTCCCCGGGTGAAACAGATCCCCAGGTGCTTTCCGCGTTAAGGCTGCTGCAGTTCTCCGGCCCGGTTGAGGCAAGCCTTTCGATTCTGCCCAATCAGCTAAAAATCAACCTTGTAAGCCCCCTGGGGACAAGCAGCCAGGCGCTGCAAAAAATTATCGAAAGGAATTCCCAGGCGGCGTCCCTTGTTACCATGATCTCATCAGGCACCCAGTATATGACTCTGCTTTCCGCAGGCAGTCTGCAGGAACTTCTGGACGGTGTTTCCGCCTTTACCGGCCCGGGCGTACCCGACTGGGAAAATGTCATCCGAAGGGCGAACAGTTCAGCCAGAATGACGTTTAACATGGGTCTGGAAGAACTGCTCTATTCCTGGATGGGAACCCAGTTTGCCGTCTACGGACTTGAAGGCAGACCCAATCCTATTGTCGCCATAGAAATCAGGGATGAAAAAAAACGCAAAGAGGTGTTCGACAAGGCGTTTCGTTCCATTTTCGTAAACGAAAACGTACAGCTCAACCTGGACGGCAATCGTATCCCGCAGATACAGATACCGTCATTTCTCGAATCCCTGCTGGAACTTTTGGACGTAAATATTCCTTTGCCGTACTATACCGTGCAGAACAATTGCCTTCTCATGTGCGAGTCAGCCGAAACCCTTCTCGCTGCAGTAAATGCTGTCAGAAGAAACGATGTGCTGCCCAGAACAAATCTCTGGCGCACACTCTCACAGGATAATTCAGGCCCTTCGTCTTTCAGTCTGTTCTACTCGCTGGATCGTTCCCTCCCCTTCTTTCTCAAAGGAGGCAGCGAGGCTACGGCAGTGCTCAGGCTGTACCGCCAGGGGCTTGCGCGGCTTTCTCTTGAAAACAGTGTCCTCAGGGTATCCCTGTCGGTTATACCTGGCGCAGGCAGGGGCATAGTTCCGGTCAGCGGTTTTCCCCTGGAACTCGCGGGAACAACCCAGCAAAGAGCCGGAAACCGCCTTTTCAGTGTTTCTGACAAAGAACCGAGACTCATTTTGACCAGAGGCAGCGACGTGCTGGCAGTTAATCCCGTTGATCAGACCATCAGGGAATGGAAGTTCCCCGGCGCTCCCGGGGCAAACCTCTATGCCATACCGAATAACGGCGGAGAAAATGTCAGAAGCAGCGCCACAAACAGCGCCGCCGTCTGGGTGGTGGATTCCCACGGTCTTGTAAGTCTCCTGAACAAGGACCTGGAAAATATGAGAGGGTTTCCCCTCAGCACCGGCATACAGCTATCCGCTCCGCCGGAATCCTGGGGAGGAAAACTCTACCTTTGTGACGAGGACGGTTCCGTTCATACCGTAGATTCAGGCGCCCAGGTACGCCGCTGGGGAACGAATTTTTCCGCCGCCCTCCGCTCTCCTCCCTCTTTTCTGGACAATAAAAATAAAACATACGCCGCCGTTTACCCCAAAAGTTTTATCTTCATGGAAATACATTTATTGAACGGTGAGGGCAATCCCCTGCCGAACTGGCCGATTCCCGTTTCGGGTATAGCTTTTGGTTCGCCCCTGCTTTTCAACGCCCGGCCTCCACATGGAACAGACACTTTCCTTGCGGCCTTTATTACCCAGGCCGGAGAGCTTACGGTCTTTGTGGAAAGCGGAAAAACCCTTTTGAACTTTCCCCTGAAACTTGACGGGGTCTTTTTTCTCCAGCCTGTTTTCGACGGAGAGACCCTCTGGGTAATTGAGTCCGAAGGAACCCTGTACAGGATTGGCCTTGACGGAGAAGTCCTTTCCCATAAGATACCCCGCCTCTCGGTGAGGGAGAACGGATACATTACCACCGGAAACGGAGCGGTATTCATTACCGGCGAAGGGAATGTCCTGTACGGGTATTCGCGGAATTTTAATTCCCTGGACGGCTTCCCCCTGCCCGTGTGGGGGAGACCGATTATTGGAGACCTCAACAATGACAAAAAGATCGAAGCTGCGGGTGTAGGCATGGATAACCAGCTTTATATGTGGCAGTTCAGGTAAGGGACGGTATGCGTACTCCCTTTGCGCCTATACGCCGCGTACCGAAGGTACGATGCGTAATAATATTGTTAACAATGCTCGTTGGATGCCAGAGCTTGCAGAAGGATCTCCTCCGTTCAAGCGCCGGTGAAAAAGCCTACCGGAGACTTGGAGACCTGGAAGAGACCATCACGAAACTTGACGGCGCTGAAGCAGGTATGGAAGAACTTACCGAGGCTCGGCGGCAGATTACCGCACTGGAAGGGACCGTAGCCGACACCGCATTTGAAGCTCTCCTGTCCGCATGGTCGGGACGGTTGTACCTTATGGCGGGGAGAACCAATGAAGCCCAGCGGGAATACAGAAA